>SMVB01369706.1_pt1 | contig 19341 bp, 14 predicted proteins | sample 2456461 | NCBI WGS metagenome assembly SMVB01 (sample SAMN11095934, study PRJNA526329) | marine sediment metagenome | biome: Marine sediment; feature: Surficial sediment; material: Deep marine sediment; isolation source: Hadal surficial sediment | place: Pacific Ocean | collected 2014-05 | depth...
CATGGCAGAGTTGTCGAATGGCGGTACGGCGGCGGGACTGGGCTGGTCTGTCGCTACGACGGCACCCATCGCCTGTTCCAGCCGAATAGTCTCAACCGGCAGCAATCGGGCCGTGTCGACAATGATTTTAAGTGCTTGGTCGTAGTCAATCATTGAACTGCTGCGCTGCTGATTTTATAGGGCTCGGGTGGGGTCGTCCGATTCACAGACCGGACGGAATCCCGCATCCTGCGTACCTTTGACGGATTCGAAGCATAGCATTACTAAAAATCGACCTGTGCATTGATGTGTCAGTCAGGTTGTTGGGATTCCCGTCTCTCAGGCGCACACGTTCAATACACCGTTAATTTCTATAGAATCTGGTCAACTTAATAGAACAATAGCTTGAGTTACAGGAAACCTCTTAATGAACAGCAATGGAAACGGTGCCAGCGCCCCGGTTAGCGCCCCGGTTAGCGTGGTGGTGATCGGCGTCGAGAATCTCGACACTACGCTCGCATTTTATGCCGAAACCATAGGCCTCGAGGTTGCCGAGACCTTGACCTGGCAAGGGTCTGAGTTTGAGCGTTACTGGCAGGTGCCCGCGGGAACCACCGCACGATGCGCATTCCTCGGACATGGCGCCGATCCTGTTGGTCGCATTCAGCTCATGGAATTCGATGCGCCGAATCACGCCAGGAAGCTCATCAGATCGCCGGACGTGCGTCGTGCCACGGGGCTGTTCAATCTGAATCTGTACACCCAGGACATCGCGAAGGATTACGAGCAACTCAAATCGCAGGGATTTAATTTCTGGAGTGAGCCGGCCCGCAACAATTTCGGTCCGGCAGTGGGGGAAACGCTGGAAGTGGCTTTCGACGGCCCGGACGGTGTGGTCATCAACATGATTCAAATGCTTACGGAAGATCCGAAAACGGTGATCGGGCATATTCGCGGCTTCATCGCCGAATACGGCCGGACATCGACCGGCTTTACATCGGTCGTCACGACAGCTCACAGCGTTCTCGATATGGAAAAGGCGCTGGCCTTCTATTACGGTCCACTGCGCATGACATTGTTCATCGAATCCATACTGCAGGGGGCGGAAACGAATCGTGCCCTGAGCCTGCCCGAGGACGCTCAAACTCGCAGTGTGTTAGTTCAGGGCGATCACGAGTACGGCAAAATCGCCCTGGCGACGCCGATCAATTACGAGGTCCCAAACCTGGTGCCGGATGCCGTGCCGCCCAACATCGGTTATCTGGCCCAATCCTTTCAAATCGGTGACCTTGACGAGATTGCCAGTGCCTGCGCCGCTGTTGGTGCGGAAGAATTTTCGGCGCCAATTCAAATCGATCTGCCGGGCCGCGGCAAGTGCGCGTCGATGCTGGTCCGCAACCCGGGCAGCGGCGCACTGCAGGAATTATTTCAGGTTATTTAGTTTCGCCGATCACATAAGCCGACGTCAGGCAGCCAGTGCCGGCCCGGTTTTGGGCGCCGTGACAGCGGCGGATTCGGTCAGCCGAACCGGGCCGAAACCATGACATTTGTTATGACTCCTGCGGTCGCAGGGCCATAGAATTAAGAGACTTCGGTGTGCTCTATGCCACTGGCAAGTCGTCCGAGCTTCATTATGCATGTGTATCGATGACTGCCGACGGCACAACCGCGCCTGTATCAGGAGGGTGATATGAATTTTTCGATAATACTTTGGGGTATGCCGCAGGCGATGAGAGTTGCGGCTCGCATCTACCCGGAATTTGCGGAGCGCCTGAGGGAGAGAAATCTTGTCGCGCAGTTCAGATTAAGGGACAAACCGGAAGGCCGCTGGATCAAGCTTGAAAACGGCAAAATAAGCTCGAAGAAGGGCATTCACGACAGCCCGGATTTAACCATCTTTTTCAAGAACAAAGCCATTGCGGAAGAGTTTCTGACGCCGCCTTTTGACCAGCTGGTACGCATCGATGCCGCGAAAAATTTCAAAATCGGCATAGAAGGATCGGACGAGTTAGCCGTATGGTTCATGTCCACGCTGACCCGCATGGAATCGATTACCTGGAAGAGCGGGACCGACATGGGCAATGGTGTCACGCGTTACACCAACGGCACCAATGGTGGGCCGGTTTTCGTCTACGTCAAGGACGGCAAGATCATCAGAATCACACCCATGGATTTCGATGACGACGATGCGCCTTCATTTTCCATAAAAGCCAGGGGAAAAGTATTTACACCGTCTCGTGGTACCACTTTGCCCGCACACGGTATGTGTCAGAAGTCCATGGTGTATTCGAAAGAACGACTCTTGTATCCCATGAAACGGGTCGATTTCGATCCCGATGGTGACCGCAATATTCAGAATCGCGGGAAATCAGAATTCGAACGCATCAGTTGGGACGCAGCGCTCGACATCGTTACCAGCGAGATAAAACGTTGCAAAGCGGTTGGTCCCGGGGCGGTAGCGGTCGCCAATGGGTCGCATCACCAGTGGGGCAACCTCGGTCATTACCTGAGCGCCTTTAACCGGTTCTGGAACCTGATCGGTGTGACCAAGATGGTGCATAACCCCGACAGCTGGGAAGGGTGGTACTGGGGCGCGATGCACCATTGGGGCAACAGCTTGCGTCTCGGCGCCGCAGAGCCTTATGGCACGGTCGAAGACTGCTTGAAAGAAGCGGAGATGATTGTGTTCTGGTCCAGTGATCCCGACGCGACTTATGGGTTCGATGGAACCGAACGGCGCGCCTGGGCCAAGGAACTGGGCATCAAGATGGTGCATATCGATCCGTACATGAACCACACGGCTGCCCATCTCGGCGGCAAGTGGATTTCGCCCAAGCCGGGTACCGATGCGGCGTTTGCCCAGGCCCTCTGCCACGTCTGGATCACCGAGGATCTCTACGACAAGGAGTTTGTGGAAAAAAGAACCACCGGGTTCGATGAATGGAAGGCGTACATCCTCGGGCAGACAGACGGCACGGCGAAGACCCCCGAGTGGCAGGCAGCGGAAACCGGTGTGCCCGCGCGCGACGTCAGGGCGCTGGCCAGGGAATGGGGTGCCAAGAAAACCTACCTCGGCGCCGGCAGCTGGGGCAGCGGTGTCGGCGGTGCGTGTCGCGGGCCGATGGGCATACAGTGGGCACGAATGATGACCATCCTCGGCGCGATGCAGGGGCTTGGGCGGCCGGGTTCCAACTTCGGCAATCTGCAGTTCGGTACGCCGCTGGACTTTAATTTCTATTTCCCCGGATACGCCGAAGGTGGTATGTCCGGTGATCTTCAGTACAGCGCCAACGCGGCCAACAACTATCAGCGCATGCCGCACATCGTGACCATGAGTTCGGTCAGGCAGGCTATTCCGCGGATATATCTGCCCGAGGCGATCATGGAGGGGAAAGCGACGGGTTACCTGACCGATGTCGCTTCGGTGCAGGGCCAGTTCTTTCCGTTCGGCTATCCGTCACCCGGGCACGTGCCGGTCCAGATGCTCTACAAGTACGGCAGCGCCTCCTTCGGCACGATGGTTAATTCGAATCGCTGGGTGAGGATGTATCAACATGAGAACTTGCCTTTTGTCGTCAACCAGTCGGTGTGGAACGAGGGCGAGACGAAGTTCTCGGATATTATCCTGCCCGCGTGTACGGTATTCGAGCGTTGGGACATCAGCGAGGAGCTGAACGTTGGTGCCGGTTACGTGCATCACATGTATTCGATGTGCAATCACCGTGTGATTAATATGCAGCATAAATGCATCGAGCCGCTGGGTGAGTCCAAGTCTGATTACGATATTTTCCTTGCCCTGTCAGAACGTCTGGATATGGGGGCGATATATTCAGAAGGCGGCAACACGGAGCTCGATTGGTGTAAGCGCGTGTTCGATTCGTCCGATATATCCAAGCATATGTCCTGGCGAAAATTCCTGAAAAAGGGTTACTTTGTTGTGCCCCCGGAGCCGGAATCGTCGCGGGCGCCGACTGCTTACAAATGGTTCTACGAAGGCCGAAAAAAGGACGTGCCCGAGCCCTATCCGCTGCCATCCGATTACATCGCAGAGTATGGCGAAGGATTGCAAACGCCTTCGGGGAAATTCGAGTTTGTTCCCGAGACGCTGACCCGAATCGATGATCCGGGGCGGCCGCCTTTAAACACGTATATGCCCAGCTATGAGGATCCAGACAAGGATGCGGAGCTGGCGGACTATCCCTTGCAGTTGCTGACACCGCACTCGCGGTATCCGTTCCATGTCATGGGTGACGATGAGGGCAGCAGCCTCAAAGACATCAGGGAACATCGCATTCTGGTGGCAGGCCATTATTATCTCGTGGCCAGGATTAACCGGGAGGATGCCGGGAAGAGAGGGGTTCAGGACGATGACCTCATACGGCTCTGGAATAACCGTGGCTCGGTTGTCTGCGCTGCGCAAGTCACCGATCGACTGCGACCGGGCGTCGTGAGTGCCTCTACCGGATCGGCCGTATACCGACCTGCGGGCGAACCGGGTAAATCGACCGACCTGGGCGGGTGCGTCAACATGTTGAATCCCAGTAAATCCATAACCAAAAAAACCCACAGTATCATGCCGAATACGAATCTGATTCAAGTGGAAAAATGGACCGGCGTTGATACCTGGAAACCGGCGGAGGCAGTGTGATGGCCAGCAAATGGAATATGATCGTCGATGTTTCCCGCTGTGATAACTGCCGTAACTGCTTCCTGGCTACGAAGGATGAGCATATCGGTAATGACTTCCCGGGTTATGCGGCGTCGCAACCTACGCAAGGGCATAACTGGATCGACATAGAGAGAAAGGAGCGCGGCAGCTACCCCATTGTCGAGGCGCATTTCATGCCCGTGATGTGTAATCACTGCGATGATGCACCCTGCATGAAAGCCGCAAAAAATGGCGCCATCAGCAAGCGCGACGACGGTATCGTCATCATCGATCCGGAAAAATCCAAAGGTCAGAAAGCGATCGTGGATGCCTGCCCGTATGGTGCGGTTTCCTGGAACGAGGAAAAGCAGATTCCACAGATATGGATCTTTGACGCGCATTTGCTGGATGAGGGCTGGAAGCAAACTCGTGCAGAGCAATGTTGCCCGACCGGCGTATTCAGATCGCTCAAGATCGAAGATCAGGAAATGCAGCGGATAAAAGAGCAAGAGGGGCTGGAAGTCTTGCAGCCGGAACTCGAGACGAAACCCCGAGTGTATTATAAAAATCTGTATTTGATGACCAAGTGTTTCGTTGCCGGATCAGTCGTAGCCAATGTGGAGGGTATCGAAGAGTGCGCCGAATCCGCTGAGGTGATACTGAGACTGAATGGCAGCGAGGTAGCACGGGAGACAACCGATATTTTTGGCGAATTCAAGATCGACAAACTTGACAAGAACAGTGGTTCATATGAGCTGGAAGTGAATACGGATTCATCGCGCAGTCACTCGATGGAGTTCGAACTCGGCGATGAAAGTCTCTATCTTGGCGTAATCACACTTGCCGAGAAACAGTAATCGGGCCTCTTTCGAATGAACGGGCGATCACTCGGCGCCACCGGAGAACAGTTGGTGTCGGTGTGACTGACGTCAGGCGTCGAGGCATGTTGAGTTCATGGTTGCCGGGTTCGATGATGGGCATGATTTCTTGCTCAGGACTGTTTGCTGGGCTAATCGATGGTGATCTTCCCCGATACGCCAGGTTAATTGTCCGGCGCCGGATGTGCCTTTACTCTCGCAGGTCTTCCGAACGATCGGACATGACTCCGTATCGAAGCAGGATGCTGCGATTTCTCTTTTCGACGAGGTCACGCTCCAGTACGAGCATACTGCCGTCATGGCTCTGAAAGCAGATGAATTCGTCCGTTGCGGATTCGATAATGCGAATCAGTTGCTTCAGATTCTGGACCTTGCGTCCCTGCACCCGGTCAATGATCAGTGCTTCGAAATCGTGGTAACCCTGATTGACGCGATCGGCGAGAACCTTCTGCAACACGACAACCTCTGACCGCGATGCGCTGCGAATCTCATTCTCATAGATCGAAACGATTTCCGCCGGAGCATCCTGCCACCATTCGGACCCCCAGGTCGTCAGGAAGTCGCGACTCAGCGGCACCAACAGCAGGCCACCGTAAAGATAATAGGTGGGTTTGACGTCGTAGCGATCCTCGGCCACCAGAAAACGTGGCGGTTTCATCGGCAGCTCGAAACGCTGTACCGACCCGTTACGAAATACTCTCACGAGCATGGTTTCACCCACGTGTCGCCGGGCAACCTGGTGAGTCAGATCGATGCGTTCACCCTTGCGAAAACGGATACTCCCGTCCGCCGCAATATTTTTCCCGTCGAGCATCAGCAGAACGTCGCCCTTCTCGAGGATGCCCCAGGCCGAGCCACCGTGGACCACCCCGGTAATCAGAATGCCACCGTGACTGTTTGAGCTCAAACCCAGTGAGCGCCTGTGTGCCCTGGATTCGAGCGGCTGGGTCACTATGCCCAAGTCCGGAAAGCCATCCTGGATATCGTGCTCGATATCCCACAAGAAGTGCCGCACCACCGGCGCGCCAATCATGTAGCCGATGTTCTCACCCTCGTCCATGGCCTCGAACGCGATGCCGACGAGTTCACCATCTTTGACCACCGGCCCGCCACTGTTGCCTGAGTTGATTGCTGCGTCGATCTGAACGGCCAGCAGGTTGCGCTGGCTGTGGGCGTAGGGAGACATCTCGATTCTGGAAACGATGCCCTCGGTAATCGATAGCCGTTCCCCGCCGATCGGAAAGCCGAGTGCTGCCACCCGGTCACCGAGAAAGGGCAGACCCCCGATGGGGAGCGCCGGTGTGCTGTCTGCAAAATCCGGATCTTCGATATTCAGCAGCGCCAGGTCGCAGACGTGACCGACGCCTTCAACCTCGGCCACGAACTTGCGCGACTTGCCGTAGCGACGCACCTCGACGAAAACCTGGTTCTGCACGACGTGGGCGTTGGTCAGCACCCGCGCACCACGGGACGTCTGGACGATTACACCCGAGCCAACTGCTCCGTCAGGCCCCTCGGTTTGCCAGGGCTGATTGTAATCGGGTGCGTCCGACACCGTCATGACCTTCACGACGGAGCGCAGCACCGAGCGCATCAGCCCACCGCGGCCCTCAAGCTCATCGGTCTCTCCGGGTGTCTTCGATGTGCCGTCCTTGCTCACGCGCCAATGATACGCCGTCGCCGGCGTCCTGGTACCCGCAGCCTTGGTATCAGGATGGTGATGGCTGGTGTGGGAGCGGCTTCAGCCGCGATGCCCTTAAACCCGCGGCACCTCATCCAGCACCCAGTTCCTGGCGGTGCGCCGCTGCGGGCACGGAATCGCCGAGGCTACATTGCCGCGTTCCTCTGCGAGTTTCAGCATATCGATGCGCCAGCCCCGATTTTCCCAATCCTTCAGGTATTCGCGATAACGCACCAGTGGCTTGTCGGTCGGGACCAGGAGTTCTTTCGTCATCGTTTCCGGCGTGCGCACCGGGTTCAGATTCACGAGCAGGTCGATATCTTCCTGCGCGATTTCCATGTTGATGTCGACAATTCGCTGATCATTGGCGGGATCCATCATGAAGTGACGCATGTTGACGAAAAAGATTCGCGTACGATTTTCGTCAATAGGCGCTTCGAAGAAATACTGGTGGAACCTCTTTTCCTTACTGAAGTGCAACCAGGTGACCAGCCCATTCGGGCCGACGTGTCCGGAACCGGCATGCACGATCTCGTCGTATTCTGAATTGACATCGGCCATCAACCCGCCGTCCGGGTTGACCTGCGTGAATGGCATCATGAAGCCGCTGCCATAGTCAGTCAGAGGATCGATCTGGATCGGGTTTTTCTTAAAATCCATGATCATCCCGGGCGTGCCCTGTTTGGGATGCACGAATTCATTGTGCGCCGGATCCAGGCCATTTTCGACCGAGCGCTCGTAGTAATAATCGACATCGAACACCCGAAGTATGTTCGCGCGCCAGTCTTCCGCCTCGTATTCCTCGATTTCCATCATCGGCGGACGCTCGTCTTCCGGCAGATCGCCCAGGAACGCAAACAATATCCCGTATTTCTCCTGCACGGGGTAACTGTCTACCTTGGCCCGTGCGGGTGGTTTCTCATCCGCACTCTGGGACGGGATCAAAGTGCATTGCCCCGCGCCGTTGTATTGCCAGCCATGATAGGGACATTCAACGCAATCGCCCTTGATTTTTCCCTCGCCCAACGCCGCCCCGCGATGACAACAGGTATCGGCCAATACATGAGCGTTGCCGGCCGTATCGCGAAACGCGACGAAATCCAGCGACAGGATCCGAACGCGCTGCGGTTTGTCGTTGGTGATGTCCTCGCTGGGAGCCACCGGGTACCAGAAATTTATATACATGCGATTAGTATATAACCGGACTGCCGAGACAAGCCAACGGGTCACGGCAGGCGACCACCGCGCCGAGATAGATCAGCGGGACGACACCCAGCCAATAAATCAGCGTTTTGCGCGCGCCATAACCGGCATGCACGCAGCCTAAATAGGCGAGAGTGCCGAGAATTTTAGCCGTAGCCCAGCCGTCCATAAATGGATACAGTCCCAATATCACAGCAGTACTGATGGCGCTGATGATCAGCACGCCATCGATGTAATAAGGGGCGGTGCGGGTAAACTTTCGCTCAAGGAGCGGTGATTTGCGCAGCAGTAAGATGCCGCGACTAAAGAACAAGATGACGGAGAGCGTCATCGAGAGTAAATGAATGCCTTTGAGCGCTAAAAACATTTTCTTTCCTTTGTGTGGGCGCTATTATAGCTGATGCCGGTGCCATCACCCAGACGGTGGCTGGGCCGTGGCACATCACGGAACGGGTAGCTGTTTTCGGCGCAGTATTTTGACTTTCCCGGAGAGGTTTCCGGCATCAGCCTGGAGGTGACGTTCGATGTATATCAATTTCTGGTATCCCATCGCCCGCGGCGAGGAGATTACGGACGACAAGCCGTTGCGGGTCGAACTCCTCGGCATGCCCTTCGTGGCGTTTCGGGACACGGCCGGCAACGCTCATGTATTGGCCGATACCTGTGTTCACCGCGGGGGCTCGCTGAGTGCCGGTGGGGTCAAAGACGGCCGGGCGATCTGTCCATATCACGGCTGGGAGTACGGCGGCGACGGCAAGTGTGCCAGAGTTCCCTCGCTGGGCGATCAGAAACCTCCGGCCCGCGCCAAAGTCGACAGTTACCCGGTGCAGGAACGTTACGGCATCGTGTTCGCATTTCTCGGCGATCTGCCCGAAGAGGAGCGCCCGCCGCTGTATGAAGTTCCGGAGTACGGCGACGACGGCTGGAAGTCTCAACTCTATGTTTTTGAGTTGGCCTGCAATTACGAGCGGTCCATGGAGAACGGTCTGGATCCGATTCACAACGAGTTCGTGCATCCCAAACAGGGTGCGCCCATGTTGTCACCCGAGCAGATGCGCAAGCCGCCGCCCGTCGAGGAACTTCCCTGGGGCAGCAAGTTTTACATGCCTTTCCCCACCAAAAAAGACTCAAACACCGAATTGACTGCAGTGAAAACCGGCAAGCGCGTCGGCGCCGCCGGTTCCTGGTTCCAGGGGCCGAACCAGCTCGTCACCTGGATCGATATCTCGGCAGAGAATGCGTTTCACCAATATTTGTTCGAGGCACCGGTCGATGATTCAAACACACGCATTTTCTTTTTGAATATGCGCAGCTGGCTGCTGGAAGATGAACACGATGAGCGGATCGAAAAACCCACGCTGGAAATCGTTCACGAAGATATCGGTATCCTGCAAAGACTTCGACCGATTCGAACACCGACTACCAACACCAGGGAAATTCTGTTGCCCAGCGATGCCATGGTCGTGCGTTATCGCGAGTGGTTGTCCGATTGGGATGCGAACGGCTGGCGGATCGATTACAAGCGCTTGCAGGCCGAGAACGGCGACATTGCATACGCGATTCCGTCACCCGGACGGCGTGACAGCGGCAACTGGGTGCTCGATACGATTCCACTCAAACCGGGTGGCGAAGAAGCGCGCAAGCGGCGCGTCAGTCCGAAATTCAGCGCCGCCGGTTAATCACTGCGCTACCAGTTTCAATACGCTGTTGTCACGATCACCGGTGAGATACAGGCTGCCGTCTGCACCTTGGGCAACGCCGCTCGGCACGTGGACCGGTGGCGGTGCGCCGGCCGCGGGTTCGCCGACCGGCAATTGAGTCGCCAGCACTTCGGTGTTGCCGGTTACCGGATCGACGGCGATGAGACGTTGCCTGCCGACTTCGACAACGGCAATGCGTCCATCTGCCAGGACTGTCAAGCCTTCCGGTTGAGCCAGCCCATCGGCGATTACAGCTTTGCTGCCGTCTTCGAGGTCGATGCGTGACAGGTGCCCGGTCAGGGCCTCGCTGACGTAGATCGCTCGGGGTCCGGCCCAGGCGAGGCCGACGGGGCCCGCCAGTCCGTCGGCAAGCACATCGCGCCGTTTCCGATTCCTGCGGTACAGACCGATGAGCCGGCCGGTGGCGAAATCGGCAACGATCGGGTTGCCGTTGTCCTGCAAGACCACGCCGGAGGGTGCTGCGATGTTTTTCCAGGTTGCGACGACCGTGTTGTTGGCCCGGTCGACGAGGAACACGCGTGGACGGGTGACCATATCGGTTAACGCGAAAAAGTCATCGTTGACGGCGACATCGCTGGAGGCGTTCGGGAAGCCGACGTCGGCCAGCTTGAACGTGGTTGTGACCTCGCCGGTCTGTGTGTCGACGAGCCGATAACCGTAACTGTCGGCTACGAGCAGGGTTTCCCGACCCTGATGCATCATGATGGCCAGACCGCCCGGCAAGGCGAAGTTTCCCGGCACGACGATGCTTTTCTCGCCGGTGTCAGGGTCGACCCGCACGATTGCGCTGGCCGCGGTGCGACTGACGTAAACCGCATCGTCGGCAGCGATGGCCAGGTTGTCCGACGGCGGTTCGGTCGTGGCGATGATTTGCGCATCACCGGTGTCCGGATCGATGCGCCACAGGTGTCCCAGTTCCAGATCGACGGCCCAGATACGCCCGTGCGAATCGAGGTTAACGGCAATGACCTTGCCGAGATCGCTCGCGATCGGGGTCACGGCGCCGGTCTCGATGTCGATGCGTGCGATGGTGCCGATATTCGACAACGGGGCGTAGAGGCGCCCGTCTGCCGCGATTTCGAAACTGTTGATGTCGCCCATCTTGCTGGCCACGAGGCGCGGTTCCGGCCGGTGTTCATCCTCGCTCGGGCCGTCATATGGAAATTCATAGAGGCGATCGAAGCCCTTTTGCGCAGCGAACAGGCGGCCGTCGGTGGTAAAGAAGATCGGGTTGATCAGCGCCTTGTTCGACGCGATGACTGCGATGCGCCCGTCGTCGCGCAGGGCGCGGATTTCACCCGCGAGCAGGGCCGTCCAGACCATGGTGCCGTCCGGTGCGAACGCGATGTCGTCGGACTCACCGTCCGGGGCCGCCACCACGACTTCGACGGCCCCGGTGGCGACATCGACGCGATGAATGGTTTGCGCCGCCACGCTGGCGACATACAGCATGCCGTCCGGGCCGAATGTAATCCCGTTGGGGCTGTGCAGCGGTCCGCCGGGCACCAGGGTTTGCACGTGGTAGGGCGCATCGTCGCTATTGGTACAGGCGGTCGTCAGTACGCTGGGCAGGCCGGCGATCAGTGCGAGTAACACCCAACTCACCTGCTTACTGCACGGCGGGGATGACATGCTCGCCGATGAGTTTGATCGACGCGACCGGATCATCGTGCACGCGCAGCGCGATTTCGGTCAGGCCGGCCGCTTTGAACTCCCGCATGCGCTCGATCTCGCGCTCCAGATCGTTCAGGTCGCCGGTCGAACTCATTTTATCGATCAGCGTCGTGACAATGGCCTCTGGTATGCCCTCGATCTTGCCGCTGCGGGTAAAATAGGCTTTCCAGAACGCGCCTTTTTTTTCCTGTACGAGATCGCTGTCTGCCTGGCTTAGATGGACCTCGGTATGGTGAGTCTGCAGCAAGCCGCGCAGGATCAATTCGCGGCGCGCCTCATATTCGGCTTCGGCCTTGTCTTTCTTGATGTGCCAGGCCCAGAAATTACTGATGCCGAACGGTTTGCCGGTTCGGCCGTGCGTTGCCAAGCCTGCTTCGATGTGCGCTATCGTCTCGCGCATCATGTCCGGAGTCAGATCGCTGCGCATGATGCCGTCGGCCAGTCGCGTCGCCGTGAATATATTCCTCGGCCGTTCCGCACCGACATAGATTTCCGGTGGCGTATCGGTAGCCCAGCGTCCCGGATGGTAAGCGACCACTTTGTATATTTCGCCCGGGTAATTGACGACGTCGCCCGACAGTGCAGCCCGCAATATTTCGAGACAGTCGGTGACCGATTTGGCCACGCGGGTGCGGGTCAGGCCCATGGTCTGCAGCACACCGCCGCCACCGCCGACGGTAATCGTGGCGCGCCCACCGCACATTTCGTTCAGCGTCAGCAGGGTGTTGCACATGAGCAGCGGGTGCATCTCCATCGGGCTGACCGCAAGCGGCCCCAGGCGCACGTGCTTGGTAACCGCGGCGGCGCGCGCCAGGACCAGGAACGGGCTGCGGTCTGATCCATAGCTGGACGACCAGACCGCTCTCGCCCCATATGATTCCGCCAGTACGCTAAGTTCGGCAGCTTCAGCGACCGAAGCAAATTCATTAAGAATGATGTCGACGTGCATGGGCTACTCCTGTAGCAGATGGGGCCAGATTTACTGTTGTCCCTGTAGAGCCGGTTTCTGTTCCCACAGAAGCTGCTCCCACAACGGTCGCTTCTATCATCGGGTTGCTGAAGATTGTCGGACAGCTGTGCTATCCCAACCCTTTCTCTACACTGGCAGCACAGATTACGCCGTGGAGCCTGGGGGCGGCATGCCCCGGGCGAGTCCGACGGCTACGGCCAGCGCGATCAGGCCGGCCGCCGCGATGACGATTACCGTACCGGTGGCCAGGTCCGCCTGCACGAACGGGCCTCGGAACCATAAACCTACCGCGACGAGGACATTGACCACGGTATGCAGTATCAGGGGTGGCCACAGCGAGCGACTCAGCCAGCGCAGATAAGTCCAGCCTGCCAGCGTGACGAACAAACCGAGCCAGTTCAGGGTCAGTTCGGGCCCCCAGCGATGGGCGAGCACATTAACGACGCCGATAATGATCACTGTCGGCCAGACACTCAACACCGTTTGCATGCGGGTCTGAACGACGCCGCGGAAGGTTGCCTCGGCAAGAATTGCCGCCAGCACCGACATAAAAATTGCGTAAGTCATCAAGAAAAGCGGGCTGACTTCTGCGTCCAGTAACTCAGTGGCCCGAACCATGCCGGTAAATTTTCCCTGCACGAGTGCGACGGTGAGTCCGAGCACGGTCAACGCAAACCCGATGGCATACACCCGCGCCCAGGGCACATCCCGCGGATGCTCCAGGCCGATGCCCCATCGGCGTTGCGCCCACCAGATTGCGCCTGCGAGTACCGCAGTGGCGGGCAGGGGAAACCACACGATTTGCGGCGACTGGCTGGCGTTCAGCATCACCAGCGACATGCTGATACCCATGACGACGCCGAAGAACACAAGCCCGAGCAAAATGCTCCCGACCACCGTTCGCACTTGCTTGCTGTTCATGCTTCGTACCCTCCAGGCAACCGCTGTCTGACCAATGGCGACCCCGCATTTGTCGCAGATGGCTCTTTCGGGAGTGGCTTTCGCAGCAGCGGCTTTTGTGGGAGCGGCTTTAGGCTTTAGCCGCGATTCCCGCTACTCCCCCGTCAGCGCCAAACTTGTCATGCGTCGCATCAGTATGCGCATCTTCTTCGGGTCATAGCCAATGATCTTGTCGGCCAGCAGGCCTTTCTCGACGATCCGGTCCGGCACCTCTTCGGGTGCGGTGCCGGCTGCGAGTTCGGCCCGGGCGGCGTCGATGATGGCCGTCCAGAATTCCAGCCTTTCCGTGACCACCGTCGCAGGCCCCGTCGTGCCTTTGACGATTGTCGGGCGGTTCGTGACCGGGTCGAACGAGCCCGACATATGGCCGCCGATCACCGTCTCGACGTTGCGTTCTTCGACGAGATTTTGCAGTTGGGTAAAGAAGCGCACCATGTGCCAGGGCCGATCCTCGGAAATCGCCGGGTTATAGAACATCGTCCAGCCGTTCGGCGGATTGGCGATATCTACCAGGAACAGCAGGTTGGCCGGGTTCACCAGCATCACAACCAGGCAGTTGTCATGCGACGGCCCGAAATAAAACATTTCCAGTGACTGGTCGCCAAGCTCAATCTTGTAATAGTCATCGTAGGTGATATCGGGCGTTACGACGGACGGCCGCGGGTTCTCGACCAGGTTTGCCGCGCAACGTTCCTGTGCGATGAACGTCGCGCCTTCATCCTTGAACACCTGGCCGCCGGACACATGGTCCCAGTGCGAATGCGTATAGGCGATAAATTTGACCGGCTGATCCGTGATCTTGCGAATTTCCTCGCGCATGATCGGGCCTGCCTCCGGGCTGAGCGGGTCGGTGGCGATTACCCCGTCATCGGTGACGATGAACATCGTCCGGTAAAACGAATACCGGAATGTGTAAACGCCATCGGCGACTTGTTCGGTTTCCCACAGCTTGAAGGGCATTTTCGTGCCGGGCATCAGCAGCGGAACCTCCGCTTCCTCGGCCTGGGCGGCGAACGGCAGCGAGAGCATCAGCACTGTGGTCAACGCTATATATAAGAGTGGCATGATCGATTCCCCCGGCGGGCTAGCGGCCCATGTCGTAAAAACCGACAAAGCGCCGCATGATGATTGGCAAGTCTTCCTTGCGATAACCGTCGAATGGCTCAAAAGGCGCAAGATCGATGGTTTTGAGTTTTACGAAACTGTCGATGCCGACATGACCTTCTGCGCGCGCGGTTTCGACGGCCGCGTAGATCACATTCCAGAACCGGGCCTGGTCGGCGATCAGCGAAATCGGTGCCGTGGGTGGCGAGGGTTGCCGGCCACCGGCGCCGTCGTCGACGAGCTTGACGCGGCTGGCCAGGATCGCGGTCACTCCTTCTCGTTCGGCCAGCGCTTCGACCGCGGTGAAGAACTGCCGCAGGTTATGCGGCCTGACGTAGGGCACGTTCGGGTTTGCCGGGAACGCCGCGCGCGGCGGCTCCACCAGGGCGACGATCTGCATCAGACCGGCAGGTCGTGCCAGGAATACGGTCAGGCAATCGCCGTGGCTGGGGCCCAGGTAGTACAGGTCGAGCGTTTTCCCACCAAGCGAGATCTCGTAGCGATCATCGAATGTGATATCGGGCATCACCACGGCCGGGTTCGGGTTGTCGCGGAACCGTTCCGCGCAGCGTGCCTGGGCGATGACCTTCGCACCTTGTGCCGTAAACACTTCGGCCCCGGATACGCGGTCCCAGTGGTAATGTGAATAGACGACGAATTTCACCGGCTGGTCGGTGATGGCCGCAATCGCATCACGATAGTCCGCAGCCGCCTCCGCATTCAGCGGATCGGTGACGATGACGCCTGCGTCGGTGACCAGGAACAGGCTGCGATGGCCGCCGCTCTGGAAGAGATACACCCCGTCGGCCACCCATTCGGTATTGGCTGGCAGCGTAGGCGGGGCAGATGGGCCGCAACCGGCCAACAGCCACGCAGCCAAAAGACCTGCGAGTGCGTGTCGCGTGCTCGAAGCGTTCATCAGAGCCTTCCCCCTTGGTTAATTCTGGTTATTGATGCAGTGCGGGATACCAGGATGCGCGCTTGATTATGGCATTGTTCCGGAAGAAATAGGGCCAGTGAAATGGTTGCAGACCCTGAAATCATGCGAATGGCGGCTGGCCGCGAGCAGATTTTTGTACACTGATGCCCATGAGAGCCGCGTTGTGTTTATGCCTCTCGCTGATCGCCCTCGCGGCCCCGGCCGAGCCTGCGCGCTGCACGCTTGATACGCACACGCTGGATCGCGGAGAACGCAGGACCTTTCTGCTGTGCGGCCAACCGGTGTCGGCGGACAGCCGGCTCGAAGGTCTCGATGCCGCCGGCATCGATGTCCTCTATCGACAGAACCTGCAGCATTGTTACCCTGGCGATCGCCGGCCCGGGTTGTTTCTGGAACTTCATGCCCGCGCCGATGCCGGCGATGCGGTGATTCGCGTGCTTGATGCGGCGACCGGCGACCGGCAGTGCGAAGTCGCACTCGAGGTGCCGGAACGGTGGCTGCTACCCGCCGCAGTTCTAACTGCGGCGGGCGAGCCCGACACTTATTATCTGCGTGTCGACGCGCATGAGGCCGGTGCGGTGGAATTGTCCGGCGCCTGCGCTGCGGGCCTGCATTTTCCACCGGGTCAGGGCCCGGACATCACCATGCTGGCCGACCCCGCACCTCGCTGCACGCGTCATGCGATCACGGCCACGGTGCACATCGAACCCGGCCGGCAGCGGCCGGCCAAGATTCTGCTTACCGCGCGTGATGCAACTGGCAATGCACTCGATGCAATCAGCTACGTCGATGCGCCTGAACCGGCATTCACCGATGCGATGGCCGAATCGGATGCAAAGTTCATCGACGTCAACGGTGTGCGCACCCGTTATTTCGACAAAGGCACCGGTGAGGCGCTGATTCTGGTGCACGGCGGCCAGCCATCGGCGGCTGACTTCAATGCCTGGGAATGGCAGCAGAATTTCGACGGCCTGGCCGAACATTTCCGCGTGCTGGCGCTGGACCGCATCGGTCAGGGCTACACCGACAACCCGGCCGATATCGACGACTACGGCCGTTACTACCCGCTGGTGGTCGAGCATCTGCTGGGTTTTATCGATGCACTGGGTCTTGAGCGGGTGCATCTTGTCGGGCATTCCCAGGGCGGCTGGCCGGTAACCCGGCTGGCGCTCGATCACCCGGAGCGCGTGGCCTCGCTGGTGATCGTCGATTCGACCCTGATCGCACCGAGCGGCAACGTCGCCCAGGCCGTACGCTTTTATATTTATCAGCAGAACGAACTGCACCCGCCCGGCGGCGAGACTGCGCAGAGTATCCGTCGCGGGCTGGCGTTTTTCTCCTACACCGACAACAACATCACCGATCAGCGCGTGCAACGCATCCTCGCGCTGTCGCGGACGGATAAATACCGGGCGGCCAGTGACTGGTTCAATGCGCACCGCATGAACCCGGCGCATCCGGATTTTCGTCGACTGAAAGAAAACATCTGGGCCGACATGCTGGCGGGCCGGTTGCGCGTGCCGACGCTGATTATCTGGGGGCGCGAGGATCCGGAGGGCTCTTTCCCCGCCGGCGTGGCGATGTATGAGGCGCTGAAAGAGGCCGGCAGTCCGGTCGTTTTTCGGCCCTTCGATCAATCAGGCCATGTACCGTACATGGAATATCCGGAAAAGTTTAACCGGCTCGTGGCCGAATTTTGTCGCGGGAATTAGCAGGACCCTATCCGTCTACACTGGAAAAAATGCAGCATTTAGGTAAACGGCTCATGCAACACGGGAGGCAAACATGAGATTCGACGTCATCGTGGATTCGGCCTTGTCGGCAGCGGACGCAGTAACGGTCACGGAGTGGCCAGGTAAATCATCTTGACTCACCCAATGGAATTCACTATCGAGTATCTCGCGGCGGCCATCCGTGATGGCAGCACCAGCGCCGTGGCCGTGGCCGAGGAAGTGCTGGCGCGCTGCGCCCGCTTCCGGCAGCTCAATGCGGTGATCAGCCAGGCGCCAGAACGCCTGCTGGAAGCGGCGCGCCTGGCGGACCGCCAGCTTGCAGCAGGCATCGATCCGGGGCCGCTGCACGGTGTGCCGATTTTCATCAAGGACAACATCGACACCCGCGACTACCCGACTTCGGCGGGCACGCCGGCACTGGAAAAGGATTATCCCCGCTACGACGCGACCGTGGTCCGGAGGCTCCTGGACGCGGGTGCGTTGATCGCCGGGAAAACCAATCTGCACGAACTGGCGGTCGGCGGCAGCAGTACGAACCTGTATTACGGGTTCGTGCGCAGTACCTGGCGCGATGATGTGATTGCGGGCGGCAGCAGTGGCGGTTCCGCCGCGGCGGTTTCGGCACGACTGGCACCGGCGGCGCTGGGCACCGATACCAACGGTTCGGTGCGCGGGCCGTGCTCGCTGTCCGGAATCGTTGGATTTCGGCCCGGTTTCAGGCGCTATCCGGGCGATGGTGTGATACCGCCGACACCCACGCGGGATTCGGTGGGCATCATGGCCAATAGCGTTGCGGATCTCGTTATTCTCGACGGCGTGCTCAGCGGCGATGCGCACGCCGCCGTGGAGATTCCGCTCGACGGCGTGCGGTTCGGTCGCCCGCGCGGTGACCTGTACAAGATCATGGACCAGCGAACTGCCCGGATCATGGATGCGGCCGTTGCGTTACTGCAGGACCAGGGTGCCGTCATCATCGATGCAGACATACCCGGGCTGACGCAGCTCACGGCCAAGGTGGCCTGGGCGATTTCCGCATACGAGGTTGTCCGCGAGATGCCCGTGTACATGCAGCACCGCGGAACCGAAATTAGCGTCGATGAGATTCGCGAAAAAATCGCATCTCCGGTCGTCAAACAACGCTTCACGCCATTCACGGACGACATGAACGCGCTCGAGGTGCGTTACAAAGAGGCGATGGAGGTCCACCGGCCGCGCCTGCAACAGACCATCAACGATTACTTCGCAGAGCATGCGCTGGATGCCATAGTTTTGCCGACCACGCCATTCCCCGCACCGCCGATGGGCGACGATACCTCGGACCTGATGATCAACGGTGAGCTGCTCAGGGGCGGGTTCAGTTCCGTGATTCAAAACACGGTGTTCCAGAGTGCGGCCGGTATTCCAAGCCTGGTCGTGCCGGCCGGTGTGACCGATGACGGCCTGCCCGTGGGCATCAGCTTCGACGGCCTGCAGGGCTCGGATCGGGCTCTGCTGGCTATGGGTCATGCCTTCGAGCAGGCGCGCGGTCCGTTCCCGCGCCCCCCGGCATGCGCCGACACGGATGCGGACCGATAAACCGGTATTTCAGCCGCGAGCGGATACACGCGGTGCGGTCACCCGTCACTCCAGCGGGAATCGGCCGCAGCCGGCGCTGTATCCGGGCAGGACGACATGCGAGAATCCGGGTTCCAGTGCCGGGATGGATTGAATGTTTATCAACTTCTGGTATGCTGCCGAGCTAAGCGACAAATGGCCAACGAACCGGTCGCGGTGCGCATGCTCGGTCAGGATTTCGTCGTGTTTCGTGACACGGCAGGCGTTGCGTACTGCCTGAGCAACGTCTGCGCTCA
>SMVB01281465.1_pt1 | contig 19339 bp, 16 predicted proteins | sample 2456461 | NCBI WGS metagenome assembly SMVB01 (sample SAMN11095934, study PRJNA526329) | marine sediment metagenome | biome: Marine sediment; feature: Surficial sediment; material: Deep marine sediment; isolation source: Hadal surficial sediment | place: Pacific Ocean | collected 2014-05 | depth...
CATCGTCACTTCAACAGGACTGGTAGGATCGGTAATGTTTATAATTGAGGTTCCGGAATCGTGTCCTATCAAAGCATATTCATTCCCAAGGGAATCTACATAACCCCAAATATTTGAGTAAACATTATACTCATCTAAATTTGCCAACAGGGTAACATTATTATTTACGCCCGGAACATATTGTGCGAACGTAGCAATAGAACAAATACATATTAGTATGGGTATAAAAAAGTATTTAAATCCTGAAAGTAGAAATGACTTTCCCCAATTAAGTTGCAAAAACATAACCATCCGCCTCCGATCAATTTAATCTTATGTAAAAGTTATTAGCAGTATTATACTAAATAATAAAATTATAAAATGTAAGTCTTTTTATGAGAGTGGAACAAATCTTTTTTTTGGATAATAGTTGTGATGAACGGCTGGAAATTTCAATACCAATATTAAATTATTCCAACGATTTTTATATTGCACTTAATTCATTGGAAGGATAATGTTTACTGTTGAAAATAAAATAGTATTTCTCTAATTCATTTTAATAGTATTATAAACAGACATCTTAACTTAAGGCACCGAAGAATTTAATTTGAAATATAAAAAATCCGTCCCTTTTTTATCGGGATGGATTTTCAATTATCGTTTAATTCGGCAGAATGTTTTAGCCAAGATAAGCTTTCAATTTGTAACTTCTTTTTGAATGCCTTAGGTTTCTTAATGCTTTTTCTTTTATCTGCCGTACACGTTCTCTGGTAAGATTGAATCTTTCGCCAATCTCCTCAAGTGTAGCAGAGTGATCTCCATCGATCCCGAAATAAAGTTTAATAACTTCGGCTTCTCTTTCTGTAAGAGAGGATAGAACATTAGTTACCTCATCCTTAAGAGATTCTTTCATCAGGTCTTTATCCGGCAGTGGCTGATGCTCGTTTGGAAGCACATCCATCAGACTGTTTTTATTCTCATCACCGGCTTTTAAAGGTGCATCCATTGAAATATGACGCCCTGATATCTGAAGTGCATATGCAACCTCATCAGATGTCATATCAAGAATTTTAGCTAACTCATCCGTAGTAGGCTTTCTTTCAAATTCCTGTTCGAGGTCTCTGAATGCTTTGCTGATCTTTGTAAGATTACCCACCCGGTTTAATGGTAAACGAACCACTCTTGATTGATCGGCTATTGCTTGCATAATAGACTGTCTTACCCACCATACGGCGTATGATATAAATTTAAAACCCCTGGTTTCATCAAATCTCTGAGCAGCTTTAATCAAGCCGATGTTACCTTCATTAATAAGATCACCGAGTGATAAGCCCTGGTTTTGAAATTGTTTTGCAACTGAGACAACGAATCTCAAGTTTGCCTTTACTAATTTTTCCTTGGCTACTTCATCACCCTTCTTGATTCTTATTGCTAACTCAATTTCCTCTTCGGGGATTAATAGATCAACCTTGCCGATTTCCTGTAGATACTGATCTAATGATTTACTTTCACGGTTAGTAAATTGCTTTGTTATCTTCAACCTGACAACTCCCTATTTAAAAGGTTAATAAAAAAAGTTGGTTAAATTTTTTGTGTGTGAAATCTTCTGTGGATCCTAAACGTAAAATAATAAATATAATAAAAATATTTGATGATTGTAAGAGAAAAAGGATTCCCAAGGTTACAATTCAAATTTTTCTCCGGAACGGGGAATTTGATACTTTTGCAGCCTAAGCCCACTAATTTTTCCTCAAAACTAGGGGTAGATTATTTTCACTGAATAACAGAAATATGTTTTTCAACTTTAATTTTGGGTTTAGACGCAGGAAATCAATTTTTTCTCTCTGATTTGCGTACCCGCTGAACTGTATCTTCAAATTTGCACCCTCAAAAAAAATGATATTTAGTTATAATATAAAAGATTTTATGAAAGATGCCAGAATATTATTAAAAAAAACTTAGCTGATCAGACTCTACAATTGAATCAAATGATTTACCGAGCAATCCAAGCACAGAATTTGCAATTGGTTTAAGCTGTTTTTCGATATAATGTTGGTAATCGATATCATTGTGTTTGAGTTCTATCGGCACGGGTCCACGCTTGGTGATAACATAATAAACCGTTCCGGTTGTTTCGCCAAGCATTCTTGCAGCCTTTACATGTTGGGGAACGTTTTTTGTGTAATCTTCAACATCTTTTCTCAAACGCTTTTTGTAAACAAGCTTTTCATCAAATTGCCCACTCTTAACTCTCTCAACCAAATTTTTTATCCATTCATCAATTTCTTCATTATAAAACACGCGTGTGTATAGTTCAACCTGAAAATCTTTTGCAAGTCGTGTCCAATCAGACCGAACAAATTCCAATCCTACAAATTCAATGGTTTCTTTACCATTACTAATTAACAATCCTGCATATCTTTTTTTTGCGCCAGCCTCACTTCCTCTTGCCAGGGTGATTATAAATTTCCTGTAATACTTTTCGAACTCTAATTCGAGATAAGATTCTAATCCATACTCCTTTTCTATACGGTTTTTCCAGTATTTATTTAATTCATCTGCTAAATTTTTCCCATGTATCTCTGCATTCTTGCCCTCGTTTTCTTTTAACTTTATGAAGAGGGAATCCGTATCACCATAAACCACATCATATCCCTGTTTTATAAGATATTCTTTGCTGCCCAAAAGAAGTTTGTGACCCGTGCCGGTGATTGCTGTTGGAAGGTGAGGGTGATAAAATCTACAGCCGAAAGAGCCCATTACGCCATAAAAACTATTCATTAAAATTTTTATTGCCTGAGATAGTTGTTCATCTTTTTTCAGTTTTGCTTTGTTTCTTTGCTCCATAAGTTGTGCAATAAAATCCGGCAGCAAATGCTGCGACGAAGAAAACTTATATCCATTCAATGTTTCAATTGTATCATTGTCCGAAAGTAATCTTGAAAGAGGATCAATTTTAAATGTGCGTATAATGGTTGGATACAAACTTTTAAAATCAAGTATAATAACATCATCATAAATTCCCGGCTTGGGATCCATTACATAGCCGCCGGCAGCATGCTCGGTAGTTTCCAGATCTTTTACGTTTGGTGCAACATAGCCTGCACGATGTAATCTTGGCAAATAGAAATGATCGAAAGCTGCAGTCATCATTCCTAATTGATCCATTAATAAACCTGAAAGTTGTGAACGCTTAACTGACAACCCTATTAGTCCGGATTTTCTGAATATATCTGTAACAAGTAAAGTATCTTTCAGATTATACTTCGCAAGAGTTTTCTTATCTTCTTTAAAAAGTCTCTCAATCTCTTCTACTTTATTTTTGTCTGAAGTTATAGACTTTCCCTCGGCAAGCATTTCCCGTGCTACGGTTTCCAAACGAAAATCTTCAAAGGTAAAGAATGATGAGCGAAGTGCTGTCGGACCATCAATTACAACTCTACCTGTTATAGATGCAAAATATCCGCGTGGTTTTCTTGTGCGGAGTGAAACCCTTCCTCCGGCTCTTGCAATATCAAATGGGATATGATGCTCATTACATTTGCTTTCTAAAAACATCAAATCAAAGCCGATAACATGCCATCCAATAATAATATCGGGATCAATATCGTTAAACCATTTAATAAATTGCTGAAGTAAATCTTTCTCATCAGGAAAAGATAAAACATAATCCGGAAGTTCTTTTTCATCATTACCGATAATAAAAACCCGTTTATTTTCTTCAGTATTTCCGGTGGTATGAACCGCAATTGAATATAACTTACTATTATTTTCACCGGTTTCTATATCAAGCGATGCAATAACGAATTTTGGTGATACTTTGCACGGTTCAATTTTCGGATTTATGAATGTTGTAAGAATTCCCCGGTTGTGTGCATTGCCGGTAACTTTTATCTGTGCGTTGATAAACCTCTCCATCAGGTATCTTCTGACAGGATTTAAATCCGATTCGTAATTTCTGATATTATTATTATCCAGCTCATCTACGGATTTTCTTAAATCGCTTTGTGTGTTGAAATAAAGTGCATCAACAGGGTTACGATCAAAAGTACACATGCTAACTTCTTTGGGGCTATATGGAGTATTTATATTTATTAGGTCAGAATCTCGCTCTACGAAAAAAACAGGTTTATTGTTTGTAATATTAATTTCTACTGCACCATATTCTTTGGATGTACCAACAAAACGAAGAATATTACTTCCATTCCTATCCATCCATTCGCCGGTAAGGATAAAAACGTGAGCAGTATTTTGATTGTTCCCGTTCGCAGACATAATATTTCTCAGATAATTTTAATTAATAATTTACTGAATACGTCAGAGATTTGACAGGGCATAATTAAGAACATAGATTAGAATTGTAGATTCCATTTATTTATTACGTCCTGACTGCGACACAACACAAAACATTTTTTCCCTATTTTAACAATAGTGTACAACTCAAAATTTTTATGAATATAGAAGATATTAGTGAATATTGTTTAAGCAAAAAGGGTGCATCGGAAGATTTCCCCTTTGATGAAGAAACCCTTGTCTTTAAAGTAATGGCAAAAATGTTCGCACTGATTCCTTTGGAGAGAATTCCTCTACAGATAAATTTAAAGTGTGAACCCGAACTTGCGGTTGAATTAAGAGAAAGGTACGAAGCAGTCCGATCCGGCTTCCATATGAATAAAAAGCACTGGAATACTATTTGGGTTGATGGCTCTTTGCGTGATGAATTAATTTATAGATGGATTGATGATTCTTATAATCTTGTTGTGAAGGGATTAAGAAAAACCGAGATAGAAATATTACAGAACAAATAAAGAATAAAATAATTTTTATGGAAATAAGAAAACTAAAAGATAAAAAAGAGTGGAAGGGATTAATTAATAATTCTCCCAACGATTATGAAATTATTATTTACAAGCACAGTCCCATCTGTTCGTTAAGTCAATTGGCAAATTTAGTTTTAAAGGGTTGGTCAAAATCGCAGGTAAAAAAGAAGGACGAATTAAAAATATTTAAAGTAAATGTGATTTTATCGAGAACACTTAGCAAAACTATTGAAAAAGATTTAAACATTACTCATCAATCCCCGCAGATCATCTGGCTTGATAAAAATATGAAAGTAAAACATCACGCAAGCCATTATGATATTACTGAGACTGAATTAAATAAACATTTATAACATAGCGCGGCAAACCGTAAATTTAGAAATTATGTTTAAACTATCGCATTTTTTTAATTTCTAATTGATCTAATTATTCTAATTTCTAATCAAATAACAATTCACAATAACCAATAAAACAAACTATTCAAAGAATTCCTGTGCGAGCAGTTCTTGTTTATTTCATTTGTCCATCATTCATTTTTTAGGTAATTAAACTAATTAGTCCGCGGCGGCGGATCAGGTCAATTTTAATCAATCCGGTAGTTGCCGGACATCAAAATATTATTCTCCCTTAATTTCTTTACAAAAAAAACAAAGATTTAAGAGTTAATACTATAGTTCATTTCAATAAAACAATGTTATAATAAAAATGGGCAGAGTCAGTTAAAGTCAAAAACATAACTTATTTCTGTTCCTAACATATTATTTACCGCAAGCTGAATCCCTTGTACATTTCTGTATATCGGTATTAGAACAAAAACTCTCAGAGCAAAACTCCCTTCATAATAAATTAGACCGGGTGTCAGATCAATATAAGTACCTCCCGTACTTGGAAGGAATCTTCCGTTCCAGTAATCTTTCTCTGCAAATCTTCCCCTTAACTGTAAGTTTAATGCTAAAAAGTCAGTAAATACATAAGAGCCGTTTATAGAGGCAAGAAATTCGTCTCCGTAACGATAACTGTCTAAATTTACACCTGCATACCTGTAAAGAAAATTAGCATTGAAAGACATAGAAATTGAAGGTAAACCGTACAAAAAATGACCCCAAAGAAGTAAATCAGCAGCGCCGGTGCCGGGCTGTAAATCAATTGATAAACGGGTTCCGTTATTTTCTTCTTCAAAACTTCCGGTAGGTAATTTTGCACCCCCGCCAACTGCCAGGCCAAGTGGTGATAAAATTGATGGTGTTATTAGCTCATACTTACCAAGAATTATAATATCTCCAAGTCCATCACCCTTAAACGTGATAACTTCGGAAGTGTTTGTTACAATATTAGTTACAGTTGTTTCTCGCGTTCTGTTGGTGTAAGGAAGAATAAGCAGTAGAGATACTTTTTTAACTAATCCGTATTCTATTTCCAAATTAAAATTTGATACTGTTGATGTTCTATTTAAAGGATCATCAATTACTTCGGATGATTGGTAAGCAGTGTTTAAAACATTATGCTGAAAAGTTATTGCGGTTGACAGAGTTTTAGCCGGAATGACACCTCTTTCACCGCCGTTGGAGATTGAAGTACCAACTGTACAACATGCTTGTGAAAAAATATGAATATTCAATAATAATAGAAGTACTGCAAGTACAGATAAAAATCTTATCATTTTCAGAGAGTGACTTCCACATTTATACTGCCTTTAACAGTTGACCCCCTTGAATCTTTTACAACAATGTTTATCGTATTTATTCCAACACAGCAGAAAGCTGCGGTATAACGCACCTGTTTACCATTGCCAATAATATCTCCAAGCGCAACTGCCCAGGAATAAGAAAGATTATCACCATCAGAGTCTGTTGCATCCACCGTTATCGTAGTGCTGGTCCCAACTTTGATAGATAAAAAATCTGCTGTAATGCTGTTAATAACCGGATTGTTATTCCCGTCAACATTCGCTTCAACGGAAGTAGGCTGAACACAACCATATAAAAACATTGATAAAACTGAAAAAGCGATTAGAATTTTCATTTTATGTATAATCTTAAAAGTATTCAATAAATTATTTGAATATAATTATTATAGACAATATGCCCAAACGATAAAAGGGAAAATTAATTCCTCTAAAATTGTGAATATACTTTAAGGAATCTGGCAATAGTTAATTGTCTTCTTCCTGTCACATTTAAATAAGTAAGTAAAATTTTTTCTATATTGTCTTTCAATTTTTCTGTTCTGGTACAATGAGTGAACTGCAAATAATACTTTATATTCTTGGCGGAAGCGCGGGACTTTTTATCGGTGCCGAAGGATTGGTTAGAGGCAGCTCATCACTTGCTCTCCGGTTGGGGATTTCTCCGTTAGTTGTTGGACTAACAGTAGTTGCATTCGCTACCAGCGGCCCTGAGTTGGTTGTTAGTGTAAAAGCTGCAATTGAAGGTAATCCCGGTATAGTTGTAGGAAATGTTGTAGGATCAAATATTTGCAATATCGCATTAATATTGGGTGTGGCAGCACTTATTTCACCAATACAAATTAAAACCCAGGTTGTTAGAAGAGAGATTCCGATTCTTATTATTATAACTTTTATTTTTCTTCTCCTCTTTGTGCTCCTGGATTTTACAATTTCCAGAATGACCGGGGCACTATTTGTTATCGGAATTATTGCCTATATAATTTTTGGCTATAAGTATGCATTAAATGAAAAGAACAGTCTGGGTATATCAAAAGAATTTGAAGAAAGCATTCCAAAAACTGCTTATAATATTTGGCAAATAATATTATTAATGATTTTTGGTTTTGGCTTATTGATTTTGGGATCGAATTTATTTGTTGATGGTGCCGTTGCTATTGCGGTTAAATTAGGTGTTAGTCAGGCAGTTATCGGGCTTACTATAGTCGCGCTTGGAACAAGTTTACCGGAATTAACAACTTCTATTGTGGCTTCCTTTAAAAATGAAAATGATATCGCAATAGGAAACGCAGTAGGCTCAAACGTTTTTAATATTCTCAGCATATTAGGGATTTCTTCAATTATAAGGCCAATATCTGATTCAGGTATTACATTAATAGATCTTTCAATCATGATGTTCTTTACAATTCTAATACTTCCTCTAAGCAAATCAAAATTTACACTAAGAAGATGGGAAGGGGCTGTACTTTTCGGCGGATATATTGCTTATATTATTTACTTAGCTCAAACTCATTCAGTTATCTAAGCTACAATTATCAGCCATAAAATATTGAAATATCTGGGTCTGAGCTGAAATTTTTTTTGTGCAGAATCTTATCTGCTCATCCATTTATAGCTCATATATGGTATAACGGCAGCCATAGTGATCTAAACAGCGATAAAATTTTTATAAATCAATAAATAGTAAATCCTTATGGATTATTGACTTTGTTAATATTTATTAAGACGTTAATACATAATTTGTTATTTTGTCCGAATATAATGAAGGTTTTTACCCTTTTCAAAAACAAGTTTTTCAATTGTAATAATGCACCCCGGGTAGGCAAGCCCCGTTGTATTAATTAATAATAGGAAAATACCATCAAAAATTTCCATTCGTATTTTCTGTCAATAGTTTTCTTTAGTAGCAGGAATATAGATATTCGGAATGGTTTATTATGTACTTAAAAAGTTATCATATTATTGGTATTAAGCTGATAACATTGGCAGCAGTGTTAATATTTTTCAGCTATGCAAATTCATATGCTCAGGATAGAAATTATATTGCCGTTTCTTCCGCTGTTTTTGATATTCTACAGCAAACCGATCCTTCCTTTGAAAGCAGGGTAGAATTCAGATTTGGCAAAGTTAAACTCGTTGGTCATCCCTTCAGCGGAGTCATGGTAAATACGGAAGGTGCAATGCATATTTATTTTGGTCTTTACTATGATATTCCACTCACAGATTTTTTATTTCTTACACCAAGCTTTGCTCCGGGATTATACGCAAAAAATAACAGTAAGGATTTAAAATTTGTTCTCGAATTTCAGTCACAGATCGAAATCTCATTTAAATTTATTAACGGTGCAAGAGTGGGATTTAGTTTTAATCATATATCTAATGCTACTTTAGGTGCAGAAAATCCCGGGGTTGAAAGTTTGGCGTTAACTTACATCATTCCTTTATAGAAATAATTTATTAACCGGAAAGTTCTCTATTCGAATTTAATTAAAATCATTAATTAACCGCTTATCCATTTAAGTTTTAATACAATATTTTCTTTGTTTTTTTTAGTTTAATAATTTCTAAAAATAAACCAAGGAGGAGGAAATGTTAATCAGGTTACTAATTACCATTACGATACTGTTTACATTACAGGTTTCTGCACAAAAAGTTTCTGTTGAAGAAGTGCCTCTCATTCCAATGAAAGATTTCTCCCGATGGGGAATATCTTGCCTGGCTGCAGCCATGGAAAAGCCGGATGAATGTTCACATACAAAAAGTTGGTGAGGAAGAAGTTGTAAGAGTAACCAATGCAGAGGAAAGAGATTTAGCCGGTTACTTATGGAAGGGCGATAGTCGTATTGTATATTTTCAGGATACAAAAGGTGATGAAAATTATAGAGTGTATGCCGTCGATAGAAACGGTGAGAACCAGAAGGATCTAACACCGTTCGAAAAAGTGCGTGCGGGAATAGTTGATGATCTTGAAGAAATTCCCGATGAGATGCTGATCCAACTAAACAAAAGAGATGCAAGAATATTTGATGTGTATAGAATAAATGTAAATACCGGCAAGATGGGAATGATTGCAGAAAATCCCGGTAATATTACCGGCCGGATGACAGACCACAAAGGTAAATTGAGAATTGCTCTTACTACAGACGGAGTAAACACAGGGGTTCTTTACCGCGATACAGAAGATGATGAATTTAATGAATTGATCTCTACTAATTTTAAAGAGACATTATCCCCGCTATTCTTCACCTTTGATAATAAAAATCTTTATATGGCTTCTAACATTGGACGCGATAAGGCAGCCATAGTTGAGTATAATATAGAAGAAAATAAAGAGATTAAGCTGGTATATGAACATTCCGAAGTTGATGTTTACAATTTAATTTTTTCCGATAAAAGAAAAAAAATACTTGGCGTAAGTTATCAAACCTGGAAAAGGGAATTTGATATTTGGGATGACCATGCCAAAGAAATTTTTAATGATCTTCAATCAAAATTAAGCGGATATGAAATTGCAATAACAAGCGAGAACAAGAATGAAGATAAACTTCTGATTCGCACTTACAGCGATAAATCTTTAGGCTCATATTATTTATATGATGTAAACGAAAAGAATCTTACGAAGCTAATTGATGTAAGTCCCTGGCTTAAAGAAGAATATATGGCTGATATGAAACCGATAAAATATACCTCGCGGGATGGGTTGGTTATAAACGGTTACTTAACACTTCCTAAAAATGTTGAACCAAAGAACCTTCCGGTGGTTATTCATCCTCACGGTGGTCCATGGGCAAGAGATGGCTGGGGATTTAATTCAAATGTTCAATTTTTAGCCAACAGAGGTTATGCGGTTCTCCAAATGAACTTTAGAGGTTCTACCGGTTTTGGAAGAGAATTCTGGGAGATAAGTTTTAAAGAATGGGGAAAGAAAACGCAGGATGATATAACCGACAGAGTGAATTGGTTGATAAAAGAAGGCATTGCTGACCCTGACAGAATTGGAATATATGGGGGCTCTTGCGGAGGATATGCAACACTTGCCGGATTAACCTTTACGCCCGATCTGTATGCGTGCGGTGTTGATTATGTGGGAGTCTCAAATATTTTCAGTTGGATGAGTGCCATCCCGCCATATTGGGAACCCTATTTAGAGATGATCTATGAGATGGTAGGACATCCACAGAAAGATTCACTTTTAATTCACGATGCATCGCCGTTGTTTATTGTACAAGGAGCTAATGATCCGCGTGTGCCAATGGCAGAATCTGATCAAATTGTAGAAGCATTAATGGAAAGAGGAATTGAAGTGCCTTATATGGTTAAGGATAATGAAGGGCATGGATTCAGGAACGAAGAGAACAAGTTTGATTTTTATGGCGAAATGGAAAAGTTTTTCTTCGAACATCTGGGTGGAAGAATGGCTGAAATAAAATCTGAAGAGTACAAAAACTAATTTACAATATTTAAGTAAACTTATAAAAATGGATATTTATCCCTGTGTAGTGCGGGGATTTTTTAAACTAACCCAAGTACTTTTTTATTAATTATTGTACAGGAATAACTTTTTTTGATTTGTTAACATGAGGTGTGAGATAGATATTTGCTGCGCATCTTCCAACCACAAATGAAGTTGTTGCAGCTACTGCACCAACAAATGATAAAATATTAATTGAAAGCAACATAACAATTACAATCACCGAAAATTCAATTGCAGTGCCCCGGGTAATTGGACTGGTGTTTTTATCACTTATGAGCACAGACCTTTGGAAACTTATAAATACTGTTAAAGCGGGTATGATTACCATAATCTTTAAAGGTGTTCTTGCAAACTCACTTAATAAGTCGGATAACCCTGACACATCTCTAAACCAAATATCTGCCAATGGTGTGAAAGCAATAATTAAAAGAATGATTGATAGCACACCCGAAAGCATTATAGCAAAATTTCTTAAAGGGATATAACCACTTTTATCATCACCGATCTGCGCTATAATTACTTCCTGATACGATAGACCCAGCGCTCTAAAAATAAATACAAATGAAGTAATAACAGGCAAAACTGCTAACGACTCTAATGCCATTTTGCTTTGTCCAACAAAGAATATTACAAAAGGTTGTACACCCAAAGACAACAAAGACATAAGTGCTAACGGATAATAAAAAGTGTAGATAGTTCTATAAGTAAGTTTCTCCTTTTCAATAGAGGGTTCTTTATTTAATTTTATTAGAATTTCAGAAGTCATAAACCGGCTTGTAACTGCTTCGGCCAAAACTGCAACGGTAAGAGCCGTTGCACCCATAACTACACCAGGGACATTAAAATAAAAATATATTATAAATGCAGTTGTAGCCATCGTTCCCAGCCGAATAACAGTTCCGTATGCTACACGGCGGGTCATATTATTTCTGATTAAAACACCTTGGTAAAACCTTCTGTATCCGATTGCAGCGGGCCATGGCAATAGAATTATTGTTGCAATGTGTGTTAAGTAAGAAACACGTTTTGGCAAACCGATCAGATCTTCTGCGATAAAATAAAAGACAGCAGGAATTACCAGTATAATCATTAACAAAGTAATCCCGGCAGTAAGAAAGTAAGTAAACCTTTTAAGTTTATTAAAAGAATATTTATCCTTGACAAGCGCTGTTGAAGCGCTCATCATCATTATTACAGGTGCCTCAATTATTAGTGCGAACGCAAATGCAACTCCGTAAGCGGCCAGATTATATGTTGGTTCGTCAAGCCTGGCAATTAAGGCTGAAAGAAAAGGTCCCTCAACAGACATCATTAGCCAGGTGGCACCAAGCGGAAGCCAGAAGATAAATATTTTATTAAGTGATAATTGCGCGGGAATTTTTTGCATAAGATTTTATTAGGTGTTTTAAAAGACAAAGAATCCGGTTGGCCAAATTATGAAGAATTTGCAAAACAATTTGCAGAAAGCATTCTTACCACAATTACTAAAGATGAATTATTTTTCCGTGCAAAGAATAAATTTGAAATAAAAATTAGTAAAAATTAGTTTTTAATTATTTATCGGAAATAAAAAAACCGCCAGTTTATTGGCGGTTTTCTGAGATTCATAATCAAGCCTAAATATAGAAGATTAAGCTTTTATAGGTTTAATGTTATTCGCCCGTAGTAGAATCCACCATTCATTCCATACTGAGTAACTCTTCGGCTGTAAATGAATCTTTCATTGCTCCTGTTCACAGGAATATGCTCATCGGGGAAAGTGTTGAGAATGTTATTACCACCAACAGATAATTTTAAACCCGGTATAACTTCATATCCAAAGTCCAGATCCAGAAGAACCTTTGCAGAAAATGTTTGGTCATTAGCGTTATCAGTTATACCTGCTGGTTTGTATTCAATTTCTCCAAAGTAGTTTGTACGTGCGGTAACGTTAAATTTATTTACACGATAGGCAACACTAAAGGTACCCTTCTGCTGAGGTAATCCGTCTTCCAACCGGTTTTTTTCTTCACGGTTGAAAATCGTTTCTTCAAATCCTGCAAGAAGAGTTGAAGGAACAATAACTTCTGTAACCTCGGTTTCGGTAAAATTAGCAGCCAGACTGAATGACAATATTCCATCACCCATTATAGTGTTATATGCAACTATTATATCAACACCTTTAGTTTCGGTGTTTACAGCATTAGCCCAAAACTGAGCCGCACCAACACCCAGAGAACTAAATGGCTTAAGTAATTCAGCAACTGTGGAATCGCTGTCAGAGAATCTGCTTGTTAAAACAATTCTGTCATCAATAGTAATAAAGTAAAAATCACCCGAAATACTTAGTCCAGTGAAAGGAGTTGTAATAAAGCCAGCACTAAAGTTTAGAGAGGTTTCTTCCTTTAAGTCAGGGATACCGAATGCCTTTGTAACGGAACTTTTATTATTTGAAGTTAAAACCCTCGTGGGTTCAAGCTCACCTGTTAGCGGGTCAATAACAAACTGAATGCTAACATTATTGAACCACATCTGGTGAAGTGAAGGAGCTCTGAAACCAGTATTGATTGCACCTCTTAAGGCAAATTTTTTGCCAAATCCGATTCGTGTGGCAATTTTACCGTTAAAAGTACTTCCAAAATCACTATAATTTTCAAATCTTCCGCCAATATCTACCAGAAAGTTGTCGGAAATTTCAGTTTCTAATCCCGCATAAACACCAACACTATTTCTGAAGCGGTCAATTTCATTATCGGGCTGGAAACCGGCAAATACCTGAGAACCGGGATTTTTAGGACCTCCTGAGGAAGTAGTGTCAAAATCTACTCCAAGGTTCACTGCCGCCATTACCCAATTGCCAGGAAGCGACCTCACCGGCTTCGATAAAGTAATTTTCAACTCTGAACTCACCACCAAAAACGAAGGAAAGCGATTTTAATTTTCCCTTAGTATCAATCAATTTTACAATGTCCAGGTTACCAAGAGTATTGCCAAAGCCAAGCTTTCCGGCATCAAATGAAACCGGGCTTGCAGTACCAATAGAAGCATTATTTGTATTTTCTATGTTGAATAGGAATGAGTTCATTCCGTAACTTATACTAAAATCGAAATCCCATCCATTCAGATTTCCTCTTAAACCACTGGCAAAAGATAAATCTTGTACTTCTGTATGAATTTGGGGTAAAAATCCGTCGGGATATATTTCAGGTACAACTCTCGCTTCCGAATTTGGAAGTCTGAAAAATCCGGTTGCTTCACCCTTTCTGTGAGAGAGACCTCCGAAAGAATAAAACTCAAAACCTCCGCTTAATGGAACAGCTGTATTGTAAAATGCCATTCCAAAAACTGCGTCACTCTGACCGGTTTTCATTGAGAAATCATCTCGTGTGAGACCGCGGCTTTGAAGCTCTGCATTAGTTGCTGCTTCTCCGGAAATACCGAGAAATATGTCACCTGTCCATGTACCAGAACGATTAGTTCTTGCTCTGTCAAGAAATTCACCGGTAACAACAAAAAACCCTTTATCGCCAATATCTGTACCGTAGCTTACGGAAGTTTTCACTTGTTTCCCGTCGCCTTCTCCGGTAACTCCAGCCTGAATGTCAGCAGTAAATTTGCTGGATGACTTTAGTACAATATTTATTACACCTGCAATAGCATCAGAACCATACTGTGATGAAGCACCGTCGCGCAGAATTTCAATTCTTTCAACGGCTGAAAGTGGGATTGAGTTAAGATCAGTTCCTACTGTTCCGCGCCCCACTGTTCCATTAACATGAATAAGTGCGCTTTTATGACGACGTTTACCATTTACAAGAACCAGAACCTGGTCAGGTCCTAATCCCCTTAAATGAGCAGGGTTAATATGGTCTGATCCGTCTGAAATAGTTTGAGGGGCTGCATGAAAAGATGGTGCGAGGTTCTGAAGCACCTGATCAATTTGTGTATAACCCGATTGTTGTATCTCGGTTGAAGAAATAATATCTACCGGAACAGGAGTTCCTGTAACTGTCCTCAATGTTCTGGAACCAAGAATAATTAGCTCCTCTCCAATTTGAAGCGGTGCTGATTTTAGCTGAAAATCAACACTTATGGTTTCTCCCGATATTATTGTTACCCTTTTTTCAACTGCTTCATATCCGAGGTAACCGGCACGAAAAGTATAAGTCCCGGCAATCAGATCATGTTTGTATGAACCTTCAGTCCCAGTTGTGAAACCGGTTGTTGATCCAACAATAATTATGTTCACCCCAATTAAAGCTTCCCCGTTTGTAACATCCGTAACGGTTCCTGTAATCGTTCCCTTTTCCTGAGCTAGCAGGAAAGAGCCTAAAAACAGGAAGGCACAGAGAATAAATAGTGAGTGCAATTTAAGCATACTCTATACTCCAATTTAATGAATGATAGCTTAACCTAACAAAATATTTGTTTAGTACCAAGTAATAATTAATACAAATATTAATATTAAATTGAGCAAAAATTTTTTAATTAATAACAATTTGAAGGATATAAATACTGATGATGGGGAAAGTTTAACAGATGGATTTCGGTAGGGGAAGCATCTTGTTGATATATAATTATTCGTTAATTTTTTTTTTGAAGGATCGCAGATAATTCCTCGTCGAGTTCCTTGCCCTTATTCCGTCCGTACCACAAATGAAGGTTTTTGTTATACTCTTCCTTAACTATTCCCTCCTCTTTTAATTTTTTCACAAGATGCATTGCAAATTTTGGTCTTGGTCCCCAGCGGAATATCTCATTACCTTCCGCATCAAAAGCAACTAAAATAGGAATACTTCGACTTACTCCGTTTGTTAGATAGTTATCTATTATATCTAAATTAGAATCCCGTAATATTATTCTAAGATCAATATTACTATTTAAACTTGCTATTATTGAGATAATTGGCAGATTTTGGGCAGAATCACCGCACCAGGTTTCTGTAATTACCATCCATAGTTGGGGCTTATTAATCATTTTAACAGCAGTTATTAATTCTTGCGAAGGTAAAAAGTGTTTTTCCAGTCTATTGCTTCGTATAAAATTTATTTTTTTGTATTCGAAATATGATTTATTTTTACCTTCATAATCTTCAGGATTGGATCCTTCCAATTCTTTAATCGTCATTTTTTTGTAATTATTGTATGTCATACCGTTGTGAGGTCGTTTGTCCTCAAAATATTTGTGTGCCATTATATTTCTTTTTCACAGATAAGTTTGCAAATTTGAATTTTTGTAACCAATTAGAGAACTTTGTATTAAAAAGGATTCATTGATTAATTTGTGAATTACTTTGTTATTGCTAAAAATCTGCGGGATAAACATTAATCTTTTTTTATACTTAAATTATTTTAAACTTATAATAACTTTTTAATAATTAAGGAAATTTATGACAACCGAGATTAAACATTTTACACCAACTGAAGCCAGAAACACCTTGCCTCTTGTAAAGAAAATTGTTAAAGATATATTGGACACCACAAGAGAAATGCGGTTGCAAGCTGAAGAGCTGGAATCAAGAGCCGAAGACGATGCAGAGCTAAAAAAGATGGCAGTGGATGTTGAAGGGTTTATGTCCGAACTTGAAGAGATAGGATGTTTTTTTAAAGATTGGAATTTTATGATCGGTTTGGTTGATTTCCCTTCAATGATAGATGGAAAAGAAGTTTATCTGTGTTGGAAAAGCGATGAAGATGATATTGCTTATTATCATTACATTGAAGAAGGATTTGCTGGCAGGAAGTCAATCCCTGAAGAGTACTTTGAAAAAACTTAAAAATTTAATCATTAAGGTCAAATTCAGCAGAACTCTTAACGGAATTACCTGAAAAATTATCAACAATATTGATGATAATCCGGTACTTTCCAAAAGAATAAGTTGAATCCAGATCAAACTGAACTTCCAGTGGGATATCCATTATTTCTTCATCTAAAGAAATGTTTACTGTATCAGAGTATAAATTTTTTACTGTTTCTCCTTCAGGGGTTATAATATCTGCAGAATAAGAGATCGATGCCTCATAAAGTTTAGTACTGCTTTCTCTCTGTTCAAATCCCCTTACGTTTACCATAGCATTCACTTCCCAATCCCCACCCAAATCATACGCAAATGCTTCGGGGTTAAATGCTTCCAAATTCGATTCTTCCTTCCCGCAGGATAATATTATCAGTAGAAGAATGAATAGTAAATATGGAATAGTTCTTTTCATATTTTTTATTTCAAGTATTAGAAGAGGTTGACCCACATTTTATTTAATAGTTGTTTTAATGGGTCAGCAACTACTACTCTGAGTCAACCTCTAAAAATATTAGCTGTTCCTTTCTTGAAAATTTTTCATAAATTCAACAAGATCTTCTACACCCTTCGTAGGGAAAGCATTATAGATCGAAGCTCTTAATCCGCCAACAGATCTATGTCCCTTTAATTCGCTAAAACCAGCATCGAGTGCTTCTGCAATTAACTTTTTCTCAAGTTCTTCAGTACTAAGATTAAAAGTAACATTCATTATTGAGCGGCTTTCCATTTCAGCGTATCCCTTGTAAAATCCGTTACTGTTATCAATGCAGTCATATAAAATCCCGGCTTTATGTTTATTGGTCTCATACATTTTATCTAATCCGCCCATGTTCAGCAGCCACTTTGCAACCAACCCGATAATATAAATACCGAAAGTATTCGGTGTGTTGAACATCGAATCTTTTTCTACGTGGGTTTTGTAATTCAGCATAGTCGGAAGATCATCCGAACTTCTTTCTAAAAGTTCGTTGTGGAAGATAACCATAGTTACACCGGAGGGACCCATGTTTTTCTGTGCGCCCGCATAAATTATTCCGTATTTATTTACATCAATTTTTTTATGAAAGATATCTGATGATGCATCGCAAACAAGAGCAACATCTCCAACTTCCGGCTCCGTTTGGAATTGTGTGCCGTAAATTGTGTTATTTGATGTAAAGTGTACATAAGAAGCATCACCGCTTAATTTTAATTCATCTTGTTTTGGGATCCTGTTAAATGTTGTTTCTTCGGTTGTAGCGGCAATGTTAACAGCTCCGACACGCTTTGCTTCTTTCACTGCTTTTTTAGACCAGGAACCCGTAACAATGTAATCAGCCTTATTTTTAGGAGGCATAATATTCATCGGTACCATCGAGAATTGAAGACTGGCACCAAATTGCAGAAACATTATCGAATAATCATCGCTGATATCCAGCAGTTTTTTAATATCAGATTTTGTTTGATTGATAACATCGTCAAATGGTTTTGAGCGGTGACTGATCTCAAGGATTGACATTCCCACACCTGGAAGTGCCATTAAATTTTCCTGAGCTTCTTGTAAAACTTTCTCCGGTAATATTGCCGGACCTGCGCTAAAGTTATATATTCTTTTTTCCATAGTCTTTCCCTTGTATAAAGATATTCATTAAAAATTATTTTATCATATAAGTTAATAAACCATCCCTTAGTTTAGGTTCAAACCAGGTTGATTTTGGAGGCATCACTTCTCCCGCATCTGAAATGTTCATCAGGTCATCTATAGAAACGGGAAACATGGAAAATGCAACTGCAGCTTTACCGCCATCAACAAGTTTTTCCAATTCCTTTGTGCCTCTTATTCCGCCGATAAAATCTATTCTGTTGCTTGTACGCTGGTCTTCAATTCCTAAAACGGGATTAAGCAGAAAGTTTTGAAGAATACTTACATCAAGCTTAGAACCAACAGATTCAGAAAGGGAATTGCTCGCAAGAACAGAATCTCTTGCTTTTAGTTCGTACCATTCGCCATCTAAGTACATCCCGAAACTCCTTCTTGCGGTTGGTTCCTTTTTATCAGATATCTGCACTTCAAATTTTTCACTTACCTTATTAAGAAATTCTTCTTTGCTGTTTCCGTTCAGATCAAAAACAACCCTGTTATAAGGCATAATATGCAACTGTTCGCCGGGGAAAATTACAGCGATAAAATAATTGTATTCCTCTTTGCCGGTATGATTAGGATTTGCTTTTCTTTTATCTTCTCTTGCCCTGCTCGCACTCTTTGCGCGGTGATGTCCATCTGCAACATAAAGCTTATCAATTTTAGCAAACTCATTCATCAACAAATCATTATAATCGTCAGGCATAATCCAAATTGTATGCTGAATACCATCGGGAGCAGTGAAATTATAAAGCGGTTCAGCATCTGCTATGGTTTTATTCACAAAATTATTTATCTCATCAACACCATGGTAAGTTAAAAACACAATTCCCGTTTGTGCGTTGGTTGTAATGATGTGGTTTGTTCTATCATCTTCTTTTACTTTTCGTGTTTTTTCGTGTTTAAGTATCACATCGTTATCATAATCATCAACTGCAAAAGTTGCAGTTATACCAATTTGTTCTCTTCCATCCATTATTAATCG
>SMVB01203258.1_pt1 | contig 19337 bp, 16 predicted proteins | sample 2456461 | NCBI WGS metagenome assembly SMVB01 (sample SAMN11095934, study PRJNA526329) | marine sediment metagenome | biome: Marine sediment; feature: Surficial sediment; material: Deep marine sediment; isolation source: Hadal surficial sediment | place: Pacific Ocean | collected 2014-05 | depth...
CGTCCATCCCCACCGTCTCTTTCTGAGCGATGAGCATTTCACCGAGGCGGCGCGGGCTCGCACGACGCTGTGACGACCAACGCCGAGAAGATCGGCGGCCTCCTGCAATGTCGCAGCTGTTCCTTTTGGCACAGCTGACTTTCTCTGCCCACTCCGCAGGTTCGCGATCCTCGCCGCCACCATCGCCCGCTGGCTGGTCTTAATAGACAAGGGTCCCGGTGTGACCTTTGTGTTCCCTATTCTGCGGTAGCGTTTCGCTATATCGTCGAGAATTGAACCCTAGTGGCGTTTTACAACACTTTCGCAGTTCGAGCGCCAGTGTTTACCACTCATAGAACCCGCGCCCGGTTTTCTGGCCGAGGCGCCCTTCGTCGACCATGCGCTCGAGAATCTCCGGTGGGCGGAAAGCATCGCTTCCAAGCTCCTCGTGGAGGTACCGGGCGATCGCCAGCCGGACGTCGAGACCGACCAGATCGGTGAGCTTGAGCGGACCCATCGGGTGCCGGTAGCCGAGCTCCATGGCGGTATCGATGTCCTCGACCGCAGCCACCCCTTGCTCCAGCATCCGCATCGCCTCGAGGCCGAGCACGACGCCGAGGCGGCTGGTCGCGAACCCCGGGACGTCATTGACCACGATCGGCGTCTTTCCCATCTGCTCGCCGACGCCGACCGCAAGATCGACGACCTCGGCGCGCGCCCGCTCGTGGCGCACGATCTCGATCAGCCGCATCACGTGCACCGGGTTGAAGAAATGCATGCCGACCAAGCGGCCCGGGTCCGCAAGCACCGCGGCGATCGCGGCAACGCTCAACGAGCTCGTGTTGGTCGCCAGCACGGCGTGGGGCGAGCATCGAGATTCGATGCGTTCGAAGGTCGCCCGCTTGAGCTCGAGACTCTCGGGAACCGCCTCGATCACCAGATCGACCGCCGCCGCGAGCTCACCGAGGTCGGTCGTCGTCGCGATGCGTCCGAGAGCCTCTTCCCTTCCTTCGGCCGTCACCTTGCCGAGCCCGACCCCCTTCTCCAGGTTGGCGCGAATCCTGTCGAGGCCGCCGACGACGACGTCCTCGTTGACGTCGCACAGGAGGGTGTCGAAACCGGCCTGCGCAGCAACCTGCGCGATCCCGTGACCCATCGTTCCGGCGCCCACGACGCCGATTCGTTTGATTTCCATCGTCGATCCTTTCGCGCGCCGATGCTCGAGGCTTACATTTCGTTGCCGACACTAGCAACGCTCCGAACACCCGGCACGCTCTCACCGCAGCCTAGCTTTCGTGTTGCCGCCGCGCTATATCTAGTCGCGAGCGGGGCACGGGTTGTTCGTCTGTGTAGCGCCCCGGTTCGCTACCGTTCGCTCCCTAGGCAACTTGTCAGTCTTGTGTCAACCGGGGGAGCACGCGTGAAGATCCGACGTTCGAAGCCCAGCCTCCAGGACGGAGGCACCCTGCGGGACTTCATCTCTCGAATCGAGCAGGGAATCTACATCGTCACCCCCGACGGCCGCATCGTCGACGCCAACCCCGCGATGCTCGAGATCTTCGGCGCCGAGTCCGTCGAACAGCTACAGCAGTATCGCTCCGATGATCTCGTTGTCGATCCACACGTGCGCGCCGAGCGCCGGCGCATGCTCGCCGAGGATGGCTGGATCCGCGACTACCACTACGAGATCCGCTGCCTGGACGGCACGATCCGGCAGGTGCGCGATACGGTGTTCACCCAACGCGACGACTGCGGGGATGTGGAAGCTTTCCACGGCATCCTCGACGTCGTGGACCCACCGCCACACGCCGAGGCTGAGGCTCCACCGGAGGCTCCTCTGGGCGCCTTCTTCACCGGCGCGCCGGCGGGCCTCGCCATTCTTGATGCCGACCTGCATTTCGTGCGCATCAATCGGCGCCTGGCCGAGATGCACGTCCTGCCGGTGGAGGACCACATCGGCCGCCCTGTCCGGGAGGCTCTGCCGGGGTTGGCCGCCATCGTCGAGCCGATTCTACGACAGGTCCTCCAAACGGGCGTGCCTGCGGTCAACATTGAGCTGACCACCGAGGATCCGCAAACACCGCGGCTGGCGCGCGTATGGCGCTTTTCCGCCTTCCCCCTCGGTCCCGTGCACGAGAGTCCGACCGGCGTCGGCGTACTGGTCATCGATATCACCGACGCCAAGCGCGTGGAACAACAGGCACGGCTCGACGGTCGTTATCTGGCGGCGCTCATCGATGGCAGCCCGCTCGCCATGGTGACGCTGGATCCGTCGAGCCGCATCGTGTCGGCCAACCAGGCGTTCGAGCGACTTTTCCTCACCTCCCGCGCCGACGTCACCGGCCACGATCTCGACGAGCTCGTCGCCCCACCGGAACACCGGGAAGCAGCCCGCCGGTTCACAGAACGCACGCAGCTCGGTGAGCAGCTACGCATCGACGTGAAGCGCCGACGAAGCGACGGCGTCGACATCTTCGTGCGGGTGCACTCGAGCCCCATCATCCTCGACGGCCAGCACGTCGGCGCCTTCGTGATCTACGAGGACCTGCGCGCGCCGAGCTAGCCCGCATTTCTCAACGCCCTCCTGCTGCGGGCGCGGAGAAGGTGAGAACTGCGGGCTAGTGTGCAGGGGCTGTTCAACGCGCGGGAGCGAGGGCTCAGCCGGTTTCCTGCCGCTTGCCCCAGGGGTCGGCGACGTGGACGTCCCAGGCCAGGTGGAGCTTTTCCATCAAGCGGATCGTGTACCAGGTCACGTCGATCTCCCACCAGCGCAGCCCGTGGCGCGCCGAGCGCGCGAAGGCGTGGTGGTTGTTGTGCCAGCCCTCACCGAACGAGACCACCGCGACCCACCAGTTGTTGGTCGAGAACTCGTGCGTCTCGAAGGTGCGGTAACCCCACGTGTGGCCGGCGGAATTCACCAGCCAGGTGGCGTGGTACGCGAATACGGTGCGGACGCAAACGCCCCAGATGAACCAGGGCATGCCGCCGATGGCGTACAAAATAACGCTGAGAACAACTGTCGGGACCCAGTAGTAACTATCGAGCCAACGGTGCACCGGGTCGCGTTGCATGTCCATGGCAAGGTCCCGCGGCTCGCGGCCGAGCGGGTCCGATGTCACGCACCACATCATGTGGGCCCAGTCGAACCCGTGCTTCGGCGAGTGCGGGTCGGCGTCGGTGTCGGAGTCGCGGTGGTGCATGCGATGGGTTCCGACCCAGTAGATCGGGCTCCCTTGAACACTCAGCGCGCCGAGCGTCGTGATGACGTACTCGACCGGCTTGAACGTCTGGAAGCTTCGGTGGGTCAGGAGCCTGTGGAACCCCAGGCAAACTCCGATGCCGCCCGCCAGCCACCACAGAACCAAGGCCACACCCAGCGCCCCCCACGTGAAGTAGAAGGGCGCGAAAAGGGCGCCGATGTGGAGTGCGGCGATCCCCGAGAAGCTGGCCCAGTTGATGTTGTCCCAGCGAACTCGGTGGAGATCGTCGCGGGTAACCGTAAGATGCTTTTTCTTGACCATGGATGCTCGCGGTACTCGGGCGGGGTCGCGTCTATAGCTGCCCGCCCATATACGTTGGCGACAGGAACTGCGGTACCGGGCCGGCATGATTGCCGGTCGGCTACCGCAATTCTAAACGTCCGGACGGTCGCGGCCAAGCCTCCGGCCGCTTTCGGCGCACCCACTGTGGATCATGCAGAGGAGGCCCTCTCCTCCCGAAGAGGAAGAGCCGCTCCATGCACAGCAGGGCGCGAGGGGCTAAACTCGACCCGGATTTCGCTCGCCACCCCGCCCTGGACATCGACATGGACTACCGGAACAACGCCCGATCCGCGCTCGAAACACCGTTCGGTACGCGTACCATGTACCGGCTCGACACTCTGGCGGAGCTCGGTGCGCTCGACACCATCCCGTATTCGATCAAAGTTCTTCTCGAGTCCTGCTTACGCAATCAGGACGGACGCGTCGTCACCGGCGAGCACATCGAAGCGCTGGCCGCCTACGATGCCACCGACGTTCACGAAACGGAGATCCCGTTCATCCCGGGGCGTGTGGTGTTGCAGGATTTCACCGGCGTGCCCGCGGTCGTAGACCTCGCCGCGATGCGCTCGGCGGTGCGGCGGATGGGTGGCGATCCCGACCAAGTCAATCCGCTCGTTCTCTGCGACCTGGTCATCGACCACTCGGTGCAGGTTGACGCCTTCAACAGCGGCATGGCGCTGGCGATCAACAGCGAGAAGGAGTTCGAGCGCAATCGTGAACGCTACGAGTTTCTCAAGTGGGGACAGGCCGCATTCGACAACTTCCGGGTCGTTCCGCCGGCCACCGGAATCGTCCACCAGGTGAACCTCGAATACCTCGGCCGCGTCGTCTGGGACCACGACGACGTCCTGTATCCCGACTCGCTGGTCGGCACCGATTCGCACACGACGATGATCAATGGGCTCGGCATCCTCGGCTGGGGCGTCGGCGGCATCGAAGCCGAGGCGGTCATGCTCGGCCAACCGGTGTACATGCTGATCCCGGAGGTTGTCGGGTTCTGCTTCACCGGCCGGCTTCCCGACGGGGCCACCGCGACCGATCTGGTGCTGCGGGTCACCCAGATGCTGCGCCAGCACGGTGTGGTCGGGAAGTTCGTCGAGTTCTTCGGCCCCGGTCTCGAAGACATGCCGGTCGCTAACCGCGCCACGATCGCCAACATGGCGCCGGAGTACGGAGCCACCTGCGGCTTCTTCCCGGTCGACCACATGACGTTGATCTATCTGCGCGACACCGGTCGCGACGAGCGTCTCGTCGGCACGATCGAGCAGTATTGCATCGCCCAGGGGTTGTGGCGCGACGATACTCATCAGATTCACTACACCGATACGCTGACGCTCGACATGGATACCGTCGAGCCGTCGCTGGCCGGGCCGAAGCGCCCGCAAGACCGGATTCCATTGTCGGAGATGCAGGCGCAATGGCACCGCGACCTCGATACGACCTTCGCCCGCGGTCAGCTGCCCGTGGTCGGCGTCGACAATGCCGGCTTGGAAACCCGCAGTGCCGAGAGCGTCGCCGCCGCCAACTTCGACTCCGACCCCACGATCGATAACCCGCTGTCCCCGGAGAGCGGACCGGCAGGGAACGGTACGCCGGCGACGGCGACCGCGGCGCCCCCGAAGGTGAATCTAGACGGCGAGGAATTCGAGCTCAGCGACGGCGCCGTCGTGATCGCCGCGATCACCAGTTGCACCAACACCTCGAATCCCAGCGTCATGGTCGCTGCCGGCCTCCTCGCCCGCAACGCCCGTTGCCGCGGATTGCGCCGCCAACCGTGGGTAAAGACATCGCTGGCCCCGGGCTCGAAAGTGGTTACCGACTATCTCGACGAGGCCGGCCTCACCGACGACCTCGAGGCGCTGGGCTTCTACCTCGTCGGCTACGGCTGCACGACCTGCATCGGCAACTCGGGTCCGCTTCCCGAGCAGATCCACGACGCGATTGTCGCCGACGATCTGGTCGTCGCTGCGGTCCTTTCGGGCAACCGCAACTTCGAGGGGCGCATCCACGCCGACATCAAGGCGAGCTATCTCGCCTCGCCTCCGCTCGTCGTTGCCTACGCACTGGCCGGCACGGTCGACATCGATCTGAGCACCGACCCGATCGGCCAGGACAGCGAGGGAAACGACGTGTACCTGCGTGACGTGTGGCCCGGCCAGCTCGAGATCCAGCAACTGGTCGCCGATACCGTCCACCGCGAACAGTTCGAGAAGGAGTACGCCGAGGTGTTCACCGGCGGTTCCGACGAGTGGAAAGCGATCGAGACCACCGGCGGCGAGCTCTACGAGTGGTCGGCGGACAGCACCTATATCCAGGAACCCCCGTTCTTTGTCGACCTGGCGCCGGAACCGTCACCGTTGGAGCCCATCGAAGGGGCTCGCTGCCTCGTGAAGCTCGGCGACTCCATCACCACCGACCACATAAGCCCCGCCGGTGCCATCGGACCGGATACCCCGGCCGGGCAGTACCTGCTCTCCCGTGGCGTCGCGCACGCCGACTTCAACAGCTACGGATCGCGACGCGGCAACCACGATGTGATGACCCGCGGCACCTTTGCCAACGTCAGGGTTCGCAATCAGCTTGCTCCCGGAACCGAAGGCGGCTGGACGACGGACTTCACCGACGACGAGGTGAAGTCGATCTTCGACGCCAGCCTGAGTTATCGTGACGCCGGTGTTCCGCTGGTCGTGCTGGCGGGAACCGATTACGGCATGGGCTCATCCCGCGACTGGGCCGCCAAAGGAACGCTGCTGCTCGGGATTCAGGCGGTGATCGCCGGATCGTTCGAGCGCATCCACCGCAGCAACTTGATCGGCATGGGTGTGTTACCGCTGGCCTTCGCCGCCGGCGAAACCGCCGACACCCTCGGCCTCGACGGCACCGAGGTGTTCGATATCGACGTGCCCGACGACCTGCAGCCGCGGCAGGACATCGTCGTGCGCGCCCGCAAGCACGACGGCACCGAGATGACATTCACGACGACCTGCCGCGCCGACAGCCCGGTCGAGGTCGACTACTACCGCAATGGCGGCATCCTGCACACCGTGCTGCGCCGCATGACGCGGCCCTAGCAGGCCGAGGCGGACCGATGGCCCGGAAGGAAAAGCCGGCCGCCATCGATTACGACGCACTGGCGCGGGAATGCAACATCGAGTTCACCCGCGCCGGCGGCCCCGGCGGGCAACACCGCAACAAGACCGAGACCGCTGTGCGCGTCACCCACAGGCCCAGCGGCGTCGTCGTGCTCGCCGCCGAGCGGCGCTCGCAGGCGCGCAACAAGGCACTCGCCCTCGAGAGGCTGGCCGAGAAACTTGCCGCCATCGAACGAGAGCAGCGGCTCGCCCAGCAGCGCGAAAACCGCCCGGCAACACGGCCATCGAGGTCAGCCAGACGCCGTCGCCTCGAACAGAAGCGCCAGCATGCCGAGAAGAAACGGACGCGCCGCAAAGTACGACCGTCCGTCGACGACTGAGATGAGCTTCGACATCGAACCCGGCACACCCGTTGTCTCGCTGCGCGGCGTCGGCAAGAGCTTTCGCGAGGGCGAGCGACGGCATCCGATTCTCGAATCCGTCGACCTCGACGTCACCGCCGGCAGCTTCGTGGCGGTGTTGGGCCGCAGCGGAGCCGGCAAGTCGACGCTGCTGAACCTGATCAGCGGCATCGACATTCCCGACACCGGGGAGATCATCGTCGGCGGCACGCCGATCCACGCCATCGGTGAGCGAGAACGCTCGCTCTTCCGGCGCCGGCGAATCGGGTTCGTCTTCCAGTTCTTCAACCTCCTGCCGACACTGACCGTCGAGGAGAACGTGCTCTTGCCGATGCAGCTCAACCGCCTTGATGCCGGGCCCGCGGCAGCCCGGGCGTTGCTCGAGAGCGTCGGCCTCGGCGACCGCCACGCTTCGTTTCCGGACCGGCTGTCCGGAGGCGAGCAACAGCGGGTGGCTATCGCCCGGGCGCTGGCGGGCGACCCGGCGATCATTCTCGCCGACGAACCGACCGGCAATCTCGACGCTGACACGGGCCGCGATGTCCTCGAATTACTCGAAAGCATGGTTCGCCACGGGGGCAAGACACTGCTGGTCGCCACCCATAGCCATGAGGTCGCGAGAGGCGCCGATCGCGTCGTGCGCATCCGTAACCACCGGCTCGTCGACGTCTCCAGGGACGAGCTATGAACCTATTGGCGACCTCGAGCCGGCGCTACCTGCTGGCCCATCGGTGGCAATTCGGTCTGTCGATCGTCGGCGTCGCCCTCGGCGTCGCCGTCGTCGTCTCGGTCGATCTCGCCAACGGCAGCGCCCAACGCGCCTTCGAGCTCTCTCGTGACGCCGTCACCGGCAACACGACGCATCAGATCGTCGGCGGCCCCGGCGGCGTGCCGGAGGCGATCTACACCAGATTGCGCACCGGTGTAGGGATTCGACGGGTGGCGCCGGTCGTCGAAGGCTTCGTGCTGCTCCCCCGCGGAGACCCGGCCGGAGACGCTCGCGTGAACGCAGGCGACGCCGAATTCCGGCGTCCTCTGCGCCTTCTTGGTGTGGACCCCTTCAGTGAGGCGCCCTTTCGAGCGCGCCTGCACACCGGCCCGGCCCAGATCGATCTAACCGCCTTCTTGACGGGCTCGAACGCGGTCTTGATGTCGCGCGCGACGGCACAACACATCGGGGTCGGGGTCGGCGAGACGTTCGATGCCGATGCCGGTGGGCGGCAACAACGGATTCTGGTTGCCGGCCTGATCGACGCGACCGGCAGCGACAGCGAGGCTCTCGGCGACCTGCTGGTCACCGACATCGCCACGGCGCAGCGCCTCCTCGGCTCGGCCGGCACTCTGAGTCGAATCGACATGATCTTCGATGAGACCGTCGCCGGTGACGAGCTTCTCGCCCGGGTGCGTGACGCCCTGCCCGACTCGGTGCGCCTGGTCAACGCCGCAGCGCGCACCGAAACGATGCGCCAGATGACCCGTGCCTTCCGCGTCAACCTCACGGCGCTGAGCTTGCTGGCTCTCGTCTGCGGCATCTTTCTCGTCTACAACACGATGTCGTTTTCGGTCGTCCAGAGACGGCAGATGATCGGCACGATGCGCGCCATCGGCGTCACCCGGCGCGAGGTCTTCGGCCTGCTGATCGTCGAGGCCGTCGCCATCGGCGTCGCCGGCACCGTTTTGGGAACCATTTTCGGGATCGGCATCGGGCGCTTGCTCGTCTCCTTGGTGACCCAGACGATCAACGACCTGTACTTCGTCGTTTCGGTCAGTGCATTTACCGTGGCGCCCTCGTCGCTGTTGAAGGGACTCCTTCTCGGCGTCGGCGGTTCGGTGGTGGCGGCGCTGTTCCCCGCCTTCGAGGCCACCGGAGCCCCGCCGCGGGCCGTTCTGATGCGATCACACCTGGAGGCCCGCGCCCGCCGGCGCTCCCTCCCCGCCGCGATGCTCGGCATCGCTCTTCTTCTTGTCGGGGCGCTGATCTTGGCGCTCTCGGGGCGCAACCTGGTGTTCAGCTTCGCAGCGCTGTTCGTCATGATCCTCGGATTCGCCCTCATGACCCCGGCCGCAGTCGTGGTCGCGATGCGGGCGGCAGCGTATCCGATGGGCTGGTTTCTCGGCCCCATCGGCCGGATCGCGGCGCGCGGCGTCGTCGCATCTCTGAGCCGCACTGCCGTCGCCATCGCAGCGTTGACGATCGCCGTCTCGGTGACCATCGGCGTCGGCATCATGATCGACAGCTTTCGCGGCACGGTGATCCGCTGGCTTGATTCAGTGCTCGTCGCCGACCTGTACGTCACGCCTCTCGGCCGCGTTCCGTTGACGCTTGATGCCGCGACCCGCGCCCGACTGCTCGAGATTCCAGGCGCCCAGCGAATCAACACCGTGCGTAGCGCCGACCTGCCAACCGCCGATGGCGGCCGCACGCAGTTGATGGTCTTCGACCTCGACGCCCGCGGTGAGGCGGGGTTCTCCTTTGCCTCCGGGGACCCCGGCGTCGCGCTAACGGCCTTTCGAACCAGCGACTCCATTCTCGTCAGCGAGCCTTATGCCTACCGCCACGACGTCGATGTCGGCGCCTCCGTCGAGCTACTGACCGACCGCGGACCGCGCCGCTTCACGGTGGCCGGCGTCTACTACAACTACGCTTCCGAGGAAGGCTTGGTGGCCATGAGCCGGGCTACATACGAGCGCCACTGGGACGATCGCGCCATCTCCGGGTTCTCGGTCTATCTCGATGCGGACACCGACCTGGCGGCCACCACGGCAGAGATTCGCCGCGCGCTCGCCGGTCATGACGTACAAATCCAAGCGAATCGCGCCCTCCGCCAGGCAGCCCTCGAGGTGTTCGACCGGACATTCCTGATCACCGGTGTCTTGCGCCTCCTGGTCACCCTGGTGGCGGTCATCGGCGTTCTCAGCGCGCTTCTGTCGTTGCAACTCGAACGGGCCTGGGAGGTCGGCGTCCTGCGCGCCCTCGGCCTGACGCCGGCTGAGGTCTGGTGGCTGAACAGCGCCCAGTGCGGCCTCATGGGCCTGGTGTCCGGGGTGCTGGCGCTCCCTGTGGGGTTGGCGCTTGCCGCGGTCATGATCTTCGTGATCAACCGTCGATCGTTCGGCTGGAGCCTGGACATGGAGATCGACCCGGCGATCCTGGGGCAAGCGCTCGTGCTGGCGCTCCTGGCGGCCCTGGTCGCCGGTGTGTATCCGTCCTATCGCATGTCCCGAACGCGCCCGGCCGTGGCGTTGCGGGAGGAATAGTGCGCCCCCGAGCCTGCCTGCTGGTGGCGCTGGCGGCGAGCGTTGCGTGTTCCCCGGCGCCCGCGACGCCACCGACGGCGCGGCTGCAGATCACCGATGTGCTGGGAGGGTTCGGCGCGGTGGGCCTCGATCGTGCCCTCGAGCCGCGGGAGCTCTCCTTTCCGGCCGATCACGGCCCGCACCCGACCTTCGCGTCGGAGTGGTGGTATCTGACGGGGAATCTAGAAACAGCCGCGGGCCGCGCCTTCGGCTACCAGGTTACGTTCTTTCGTACTTCCTTGGGAGCGGCCCCAGCCTCGGAAACCGACGGCTCGGCCTGGTCAACCAACCAGGTGTGGATGGCGCATTTCGCGATTGCCGACATCGACCCCGGCCGCTTCTTCGCCTTCGACCGATTCCAGCGCGGCGCCCTGGGGCTCGCCGGTGCGGTTGCCTCCCCGTGGCGCGTTTGGCTCGACGACTGGAGCCTCGAGCAGGAGGGTAGCGAAACGTTCCCGTTGCGGCTGCGCGCCCGCGAGCGCCTCGAAGCGGGCGGCGACGCCGGCGACGAGGTCGCCGTCGACCTGCTGATCTCACCGCTCAAGGAGTTGGTCCTGCAAGGAGACCGGGGTCTCAGCCGGAAGGGCCCGACCCCCGGTAACGCGTCCTTCTACTACTCGTTCACCCGCCTGCAGACCTCCGGCACCGTACGCATCGGCGATCAACGGTTCGCCGTCGAGGGCACGAGCTGGCTCGATCGAGAGTGGGGCACCAGCGCGCTGCCGGACGGGCAGGTGGGCTGGGATTGGTTCGCACTGCAGCTCTCCGACGGCACCGAGCTGATGTTCTACCAGCTCCGAGAGGCGGATGGTTCGCCATCGGCGTACAGTGCCGGCACGCTGGTTCGCGCCGATGGCTCCAGCACCCGGCTCGACGCAGCGGACGTCGAGCTGACGGTGCAACACACCTGGATCAGCCCGATCGACGGCACGGTATACCCATCCGGTTGGCGTCTCTCGATTCCGCAGCGCGGCGTCGAGCTGCGCATCGAGCCCTTGCTGGAGAGCCAGGAGCTCGACCTGACGTTTCGGTACTGGGAAGGCGCGGTGAGCGTATCCGGCTCCGGGCTCGGCGGCACGCCGGTCAGCGGCCGTGGCTACGTCGAACTGACAGGGTATGCTGAAGGCGGCCAAGCCCCGCTGATCCGGCGCTAGCACGGTGGTGACCCCCCTCGAGAGGTTCCAGCACCTTGCTGACACGCCGATTTGCGTACCGGAGCACGCATGATTCTTCTGTATGGATTCCCTTATTCGACCAACATGGAGCGCATCCAGCTAGCGCTTGGCCACAAGGAGCTCGACGCTGAATACATCGCGGTTCCCTACGGCGACCGCAGCAAGGTTCGCGAGGTCAGTGGCCAGGAAATGGTGCCGGTCATCGATCACGACGGCACCATCGTCTATGACTCGCCGGCCATCCTCGACTACCTCGAAGAACAGTTTCCCGCACTCCCTCTCCGGCCTCCGGGCCACGGCCGCCGCGCCGAGATGAGCGTGTTCGTCGATTGGTTCAACCGCGTCTGGAAGGTGCCGCCGAACGCCATCGAGGCGGAGCTCGGCAAGGACGACCCCGACCAGGCCAAGATAGAGGCGTGGCAGGAGGAGATGCGCGGCTACCTACAGCTCTTCAACAACATGCTCGCCGGCCGCGACTATCTCATGGGTGATTTCTCCGTCGCTGATTGTGTCGCCTGGCCGTTTCTGCGCTACGCCTTGATTCCCCCCGACCAAGAGGACACCTACCTCTTTCACGCCATACTGGTGGCCAACATGCCGCTGGGCGACGAGCACGAACGGCTGGCGAAATGGATCCGCAAGGTTGCCGGCCACCCGATGACGCCGAACATCGCCTAGCAAGCCGTGGTGTAGCCCGCCGGGGGCGCACAGGCGTCGTCGCCATCCCGCACGGAGGAACAATGAAACCCGAGATGCTTCTCGACAGGATGTGGCAGGAACGCGCCGTCGCCATCATTCGCACCGGCGACCATGATGTCGCCCGCGATGCAATGAGCGCCGCGATCGAGGGCGGCTTCCGCCTCGTCGAGTTCACCCTACACTGCCCGCGCCCGTTCGAGCTCATCGAGTGGTTCGCCAACCAGGAGGGCATCATCGTCGGCGCCGGCACCGTGATGCAGCCGGGCGACGCCCGCCGGGCCATCGAGGCGGGAGCCCGCTTCATCGTCTCGCCGATCCTCGACGAGGATGTCGTCGGCACGGCGATCGAGCACGGCGCGGTCGCCATGCCCGGCGTGCGGACACCGACCGAGATGGTGCGGGCGCACCGCTTGGGGGCGGCCGTGCAGAAGCTTTTTCCGGCGCCCGCCAACGGCCCGACGTTCATTCGCGCCGCCCTCGGCCCGATGCCGTTCCTGCGCCTCGTTCCCACCAGTGGTGTGACTCCCGAAAACGTCGTGCAGTACATCGACGCCGGTGTCTACGCGGTCGGGTTCGTCGCCCCTTTGTTTCCGCCGGAGGTACTCGCCGATCGCGATTACATCGAGATCGAGCGGCTGGCGCGGGAGGCCTTGGCGGCCACCAAGGCGGTACCCCGTCCCGATCGTCCCACCGGCCCCGATCCGTTCGCCCGGGCGGCTACCGATGCCGTCACGGCGTAGCCCGCCGTGCTTGACCGGCCGCTGATGCGGGCTCGTCTGCCGGCGGTTGCCGCCGTCACGCTGCTGGCGGCCGTGTATTCGTCGCACGCGACGGAGGCCGGACAGGCTCCCGCCAACGACTGGCCGCAGCTGCTCGGCCCCGACCGTAACGGCGCCGTCGGCGTGCAGATCGCAGCGTGGCCCGCCGATGGCCCCGCGATTCGCTGGCGCCGACCGGTGGGCGAAGGGTTCGCCGGCCCCGCCGTCGTCGGTTCGAAGTTGATCCTTTTTCACCGGGTAGACGACCAAGAAGTCGTCGAGGCACTCGACACAGCGACCGGGGAGCCGCTCTGGTCGACCGGCCATCCGACAACGTACCGCGATGACTTCGGCTTCGACGAGGGGCCGCGCGCCACGCCGACCGTCGTCAAAGACCGCGTCTTCACCTTCGGGGCCCAGGGGGTCCTGCAAGCCCTCGACGTGAGCGATGGCAGCCGGCTCTGGAGCGTCGATACCCACGCCGAGTTCGACGTTCGAAAGGGTTTCTTCGGCGCCGCCTCTTCACCGCTGGTTCATGACGGCATCGTCATGGTCAACGTCGGCGGCCGCGGCAACGCCGGCATTGTGGCGTTCGATTCCGCTACCGGAGCCGTGCTCTGGACGGCGACCGATCACCAGGCCAGTTACTCCGGGCCGACGATCACGACGATCAACGGCCGCGCAGCGGCCCTCTTTTTCACCCGCGCCGGGCTCGTCGCCATCGAGCCGGAGGACGGCACGGTGGTCGCCGAGTTCCCGTGGCGCTCGCGCCAAGGCTCCTCGGTGAACGCCGCCACGCCGCTGGCGATCGGCCGGCGAATCTTCATCTCTGCCAGCTACGGCACCGGCGCCGCCTTGCTGGATGTCCGCGGCTCGAGCTTCGTACCCGTATGGACCTCGGACGACGTCCTGACCAACCACTACGCCACGAGCGTCTACGCCGACGGATATTTGTACGGCTACCACGGCCGCCAGGAGTACAGCCCGGCGCTCCGGGCGGTCGATCTGGAAACCGGCCGGGTCGCCTGGAACGAGGACCGCTTCGGCGGCGGCACCGTCATCCTGGCCGGGGACGATCTCTTGATCCTGCGGGAGCGCGGCGAGCTGATCCTCGCCGCGGCGACACCCGAGTCCTTCCGGCCGCGGGCCCGCGCCCGGATCCTCGGTGGCATCGTTCGCGCCTACCCGGCGCTTGCCGGCGGGGTTCTGTACGCCCGCAACCAGCGCGAGTTGGTGGCGGTCGAGCTCCCACAGCGCTGAGCCGCATCCCGAGCCCGGATATCTCAACGGGTCGTTGCGCGAGCGGGCAAGGTCGACCGGCGGCGGTCAGTCCTCGTGGTTGAGCTCGTACTCGCGCTGCGCCGCCATCTGCTCCATGCCCTGCGACCGGTCGCGCTTCTTCGCGGCCCGCATGGCGAGGGCGTGGGTACCCGACGACTTGATAGCCGGCAACGACAGCAACCGCTTGATGTCTTCGCTCCGACACGACGGACACATCGCTGTCGTGTCATGGCGCAGCAGGAGCTCGAACCCCTCGCCGCACCCGTTACAGGTGTACTCATAGATCGGCATCGGCCTGCTAGCGCTGGAGGATCTCGATATCGAAGCCGTCCGGGTCCTTGATGAAGATGTACTTGGATCCGGTCTCCGGGCGACTGCCGCGATAATCCCAGCCCTCGGCTTCGACGCGTTCGATGACAGCGTTGAGATCCTCGGCGAAAAAGGCCAGGTGCCCGAACTGGTTGCCGATGTCATAGTCGCGGCCATCCTTGTTGAACGTCAGCTCGACGAAGTGATGCTCGTCCTCGTCGGCGAGGAACACGAGAACGGCGTCGCCGAGGTCCTTGCGCCGCGTCTCGCGCAGGCCGACGAAATTCGAGTAGAACTCGATCGAACGTTCCAGATCACGGACGCGGATCATCGTGTGGGCCAGCTTCATGTCGCCTCCTCCGGTCGTCGACAGGCGCTGTGGCGGCCATCAGTCTAACAGCCTGGTAGTAGCCGTCAGCCCCCGCCACTTCGGGCGCGATGGCGTACTTGTCAGTACGTCGAGCACCCGAATCAAGCGCAACGCCGTACTCGCGCGCCATCGCGCTCGCGCGGTAGCTACCCGTCGAGATATCCACCAGGCTAGCGACGACGAAACACGAACGCCGCTTCGACGCGCTCGCCCTCTCTCTCGAGCCCCAGGACGATCCGGTCACCCCAACGCTTGTCGGCCACGAGGCGTTTCATCGACGCCTCATCGGGGATCGCGATGCCGTCGATCGACAGCAGCGCGTCTCCCACCGCGGCGCCGGCCTCAGCCGCGGCGGAGGCAGCAGGCAGGATGATGATTTTGATCGGATCCTCGGGCTCGCGTTGGCGGGTCGAGAACCCGATACTCGGGTACAGGGTGTGGGCCTCGGGGGCGACGCCCCAGATAAAATCGGCGTACGACGCCTGCACCAGCGTGCCGGCATCGTCCTCGTCACCGCCGGCCGGCACCGGGATCAGGGTGGCGATTCGGCCTTCGAACCATATCTCGGCCTGGCGCTGGATCCCGAGCCCGTAGGCCACATGGCCGGACCCCACGAGCACGACCATGATGGCCCCGGGATGCTCTTCGAGCGACCGCACGGCGTTGTAGGCCATGGTCGCGTCCCAGGTGCACTGGGCATCGAACATCGACAAGAGGCTCTCGTCGTCAACCTCGTGCCCGGAGCCCGGCGGGCCCAAGAAGGCGCGAAATAGGCGCAGGTGGTCGTCGTCGTCGGTGTCGATCCGTGGCGGGATGTGGGCGGCTTCCTGCGCGCTCAGACCACCGAAGCCCTTCTCGCGCACGGCGGTGACCACCGACCGCGGCGTATTGACCGCGACCATCGGTACCTCGTTGTGCCGCGCGTATTCGAAGATCGATCGGTAGTACGCCCAGTTGTAGCCCCAGTTCCGATACCAGCGCGACAGCTCCAGAAAGCCCTTCTCTGTCAACAGGCCCGACGTCCACTGGTCGAGACGATCCTGCTCCGTGTAGGGGTACATCTCGAGGCCGATCAGGACCTCGCGGCCGGCCTCGACCAAGCCACGAACGACCGCAAGCTGCACGCGGTGCGCTTCCATACTGGTGTGGCTCTCGCCGATGAGCAACAAACGGACGCCCTCGAGCCGCTCGGCAAGCTCCGCCGGGGTGAGGTTCTCGCCGCTGTGGGTGTCGGTGAGGCGGTCGATCTCGATGGCGACCTGCCGGTCGCGGCGCTCCACGGCGCCGACAGCGAGCTGCAGAACATCTTGAGCAGCAGCCGACCCGGCGATGGCGAGGGCGATGAACGCCACCATCGCCAAACGGCCGCCACGACCGTACGCCGTCATGACTGAGTCCCCCAACTCGCGAGCTTGGCGCGACACTCGGGACAGTGATAGTCGAACACCACGAGGAGGTCACCCTCGTCGGTTTCGAACTCGTGATCGTGGCGCAGGAGCTTGGCCGCCGGCCACACCAACTCGCAGTTGAGGCACATCACGAATTTGACCTTGATCTCGTCGTCCATCGACGTTTCCGTTGAGCGGAGCAGAACAGCAAATATGCTAGCAGGCCGTGGCGGAAGTGCGGCCGATCCGTTATTGGCGCAACGCCGTGGTTTCGGCACGATTCGCCGGAGGATATGATAAAAAACGTGGCTACGAGGATGTTTTCGGGTGGCAGGTCATCATCAATCGTCCCCAAATGGTGGGAACCACACTGTGCATCTATGGCGGTCCAAGTTGTTCTTGGCAGTCGCCGCGCTCGGGCTCCTTCTCGGAGGCGCAGCGCTCGCCCGTGAGCTACGCCTGTCGCCGAGTGGCGCGAGCTCTGCGAGCTCCTTCGGTCGCGAGGCCTCGCTAGAAGGACGTTCGGGGGAAGGCGCGTCGCCGCAAGCGTCCGGCGGCTACGGCCGCGACTTCGTCATCGGCCGTGGCAACGGCCTGCACGAGTTTTACTTCACACGCGCGATCTACTCGAGTTACGGCCGTGGCTACCCTCCCTGGGCCATTGATTGGCCGAAGGCCGACATCCAATTCCTGTGGGGGCTGAAGCGCCTCACCAACATCGACGCCTACGACCTCGACAACCCGGTAACACTCGACGACCCCGACCTGCGCCGCTACCCGTTCCTGTACATGCTGGAGGTCGGCGCCATGCAGCTGACGCCCCCCGAGGTCGAGGGGCTGCGCGACTACCTGATGGCCGGCGGGTTCCTGTTCGTCGACGACTTCTGGGGCACCTATCAGTGGCAGAACTTCGAGTGGGAGATCCACAAGGTCCTCCCCGGTTATGAGATCGTCGAACTGTCCCTTGATCACCCGCTGTTCTCCAGCTTCTACGTCATCGAGGAGATCCTCCAGGTTCCCAACCACCGCAACGGCCGCATGGGCTACGCGACCTATGAGCGAGACGGCTACGACCCCCACGTCCGCGCCATCTTCGACGACGACGGCCACCTGCTGGTTCTGATCAACTGGAACACCGACCTCGGCGACGCCTGGGAGTGGGCCGAGGATCCCTGGTACCCGTTGCGCTACTCGAACTTTGCCTACCAGATGGGCGTCAACGCCATCATGTACGCGATGAGTCACTGAGGGCGTCATGTTCGAGTTCTTCTTCAAGTACAGCACCTACGTGTACGACAAGGGCGAATTCGTCCTCGCCGCCGGCTGGCCGGCGATGGTCGCCGCCGCGGTGCTGGCGCTGGCGGCAGTGCCGGCGATCCTGCGTTACAAGAGCGTCCGCGCCAAAAGCACCCGGCTCGACCGCGCCGTGCTCACGACCATCCGGTTGTGCGTTCTCGGGATCATCCTCTTTCTGCTGCTGCAACCGTCGCTGGTGGTCTCGACCGCAGTGCCGCAGGAAAACTTCGTCGGCATCGTCATCGACGACTCCCGCAGCATGCGAATCACCGACTACGGCGGTGAAGGCGTGGCGCCGCGCAGCGACTTCGTGCGTGAGATCTTCGGCGACCCGGACAGCGAGCTGATGACGGCGCTCAACGAGCGCTTCAAGCTGCGCTTTTTCCGCTTCTCGGATTCCGCCGAGCGCCTCGAGAACATCGACGAGCTTCTCTATTCCGGCGGCCAAACCCACATCGGCGCGGCCCTCGACTTCGCTTACCAGGAGCTCGCCGCCGTGCCGCTGGCGGGCTTGATCGTGGTCACCGACGGCGCCGACAACTCGATCGACGGCCTCTCGGACGCGCTGCAGTCGTTGCGCGCCCATTCGATACCCGTGTTCCCGGTCGGTGTCGGCGTCGAGCGCTTCGACCGCGATATCGAGGTCGCCAGTGTCGAGGCGCCACGCACCGTTCTGGCCGGGTCCCAGGTGGTCGCCGACGTAGTCATCGAGCACAAGGGGTTCGGCGGTGAGCGGGTCCTGTTGCTCGTCGACGGGCCCGAGGGAGTCGTCGGCACACAGGAAATAGAGCTCCCCCGCCGGGGAGACTCGACGGTCGCCAAGGTGCAGTTCACAGCCACCGAGTCAGGACCCCACCTGTACGGCTTCCGGATCGCCGTGCAGGACGGCGAGATGGTGCGCGAGAACAACCAGCAGGACATCTTGATCGTCGTTCAGGACCGCCAGGACAGAATCCTCTACATCGAGGGGGAGCCGACCAACCGCGTCGGCTTCCTGCGCTACTTCGCCATCGACGATGATCCCAACCTGTTGCTCGGCGTGTTCATGCGCATGGCGGAGAACAAGTTCTGGCGCGTCAACTTCGAGAGCGACGAGGAGCTCGCCGGCGGTTTTCCCACCACCCGCGAGGAGCTCTTCCAGTACAAGGCCCTGATCGTCGGCAGCTTCGAGGCCGACTTCTTCACCCCGGACCAGCGCCAGATGATGCACGACTTCGTCAGCCAACGTGGTGGTGGGTTTCTCATGCTCGGCGGCCGCAACGCCTTCGGCGAGGGCGGCTGGGCGGGGACGCCGGTGGCCGAGATTCTGCCGATCGATCTGGAGCCGCCGTTTGCCGGCCAAGACGACCCGTTCTACGTCGACGTCCTGGTGACACCGACGTTGTTCGGCCGCACGCACCCCGTCACCCAGATGGCCGACAGCACCGAGCTCAGCCTGCAGCACTGGGAGACCTTGCCCCCGCTCGGCATCGTCAACCGGGTCGGCGCGACAAAGCCCGGCGCTGTCTCGATCCTCGAGGGCAAGACCTCCGACGACGAGACCCACGTCGTGCTCGCCTATCAACGGTTCGGCCGTGGCAAGGCGCTGGCGTTCACACCGGTCAACCCGTGGTACTGGCAGTTAGCGTACGAGATTCCGCTCGACGACATGACACATGAGACGCTGTGGCAGCAGATCTTGCGATGGCTCGTCAACGACGTCCCCGGCCAGGTCTCCGCCTCGACCGTGCTCGATCGCTTTGCGCCCGGA
>SMVB01065537.1_pt1 | contig 19335 bp, 14 predicted proteins | sample 2456461 | NCBI WGS metagenome assembly SMVB01 (sample SAMN11095934, study PRJNA526329) | marine sediment metagenome | biome: Marine sediment; feature: Surficial sediment; material: Deep marine sediment; isolation source: Hadal surficial sediment | place: Pacific Ocean | collected 2014-05 | depth...
AGCGCGCCAAGGGGAGCGGGTCGACGTTGTCGAGGATCTCGTCATCGGCGACGACGCCGCGGACCCCGATCAGGTCTTCTACCGGGCCAGCGGCGTGACGGTAGACGACGACGGTACGATCTACGTCCTTGACGGGGGCAGCCACCGTATCCAGGTGTTCGACGCCGGAGGTGGCTACCTTCGAACCCTGGGGCAGGAGGGACAGGGTCCCGGCGAGTTTGCCAGCCCGTCGAATCTGGTGATCGGTGCCGGGCAGGTGATCCTCAAGGCCGAGGTGCGGCGCCTGAGCGTGTGGACGCTCGAAGGCGAACACGTTCGCGACACGCAGTTGCTGCGCTCGCTGACGAGCTTCGCGGGCACGGATGCGGGGTTCATCGCGGTGTACGGAGTTCGCCCCCAGTCGACGGTGGAGGGCGAGCGGCCGCCGCGGCGCCTGACGTATGCCCTGTTCGACACCTCCGGCGACGAGAAGCGGGCCTACGCGGAGCTGACCGCCTCACCCGGGGTGACGATCGAGTTAGGTGGCGGCACCGTGCTGGGCTTCAGCGGTGCGCCGATAAACGACTTCGCGACTCGGTTCGTTGCTTCGCGGCGAGGAGACCTGTATCTGACGACAAGCCGCGAGTATCAGGTGCATGCCTACGGGTCCGATCCGTGGGCGCTGCGAGTCGCCTGGCCGCGCCAGGCGGTTCGGGAGATCGACATCGACACAGCCATGGCGCGGATGTCCTCGCCACTTTTTGATCAGGTCAGCAGGTCCGACTTCCCGTGGCCCGACTTTTTCCCGGCGATCGCCGGCCTCGAGGTCGATGGGCACGGGCATCTGTACGTCTTTCCGTTCTTCGCCCCGCTCAATGCCCCGATCGGGTCCGACGAGGAGCGGCCGCAGGTCGACCGCCCCGTGGATGTCTACGCCGCGACGGGCGAACATCTGTTCTCCGGGATGATCTCGCTGTCGAGCTGGTCGGGATCGCTGGGTGACTTCGTCTACGCGACCCGGATCAACGACATCACCGACGAATACGAGGTGGTTCGCTACCGCCTTGTCGAACCGTTTTAGCGGGGCGTGTTGTGAGACTTCCACCGCCATCCCGACAAGTATTGCCCCGAACCCAAGTTCGCAGGAGCCGAAGTAAACACCCTGCTAGCCTGCTGCCGGCGGCGAGATTTTTTCGAAGTCGTCCGACATTCGCGTGATGCGCTCGCGTAGCGCCGCGAGTTGGCTGCGGAGCTCGAGCAACTTCGGGCGTTGCAGCGTGACGCGCGCCTCGTGGTACAGCAGAATGGCGACGCCACGCGCCTGGCGCCAGTAGTGCAGCGACAGCGCCCCGGCGAACGGCGCGATCACGAGCCAGGCCCACGCGATCCAGGGCTCGTAGAACCACAGGGCCGTCGTGACGCCGGCGAGCCAGAGCGTGTAGATCGGGATGCCGACCAGCATCTTGTGGGTCGATGTCGTGGCCCGGCCCGGCTGGTCCATCGAGTGGCTGATCCGACGCACGATCACGAACGGGACGATGTGATGGATCGTCCCGAGCAGCGCCGGAACGAACAGGGCGACCAACCATGCGAGCTTCCACAGCAGGCGCAGAAAAAGACCGAGCCCGGGCATCTTCAGGACTTCCGAGTCGACCCGCAGTCCGGCCGCCTCGACGTTGTCTCTGTAGGCACTGATCTGTGCGGCCAACGACTCGGCGCGCCGCCGATCCGTTTCCCAGAAGTAGTTGATCGCGTCGGCGATCCGCTTGCGTTGCCAGAGCGTCGCCGCCGGTGATCGAGGTGCGTCGGCGGGGGCCGGGACGAGGACCTCGAGATCGTCGAGCCACGGCTCCCAATCGGGATTGTCCAGGTGGATGGCGACGCTCTTGATGCGGGCGTCGAGCGCCGCGGTGATGGCGCGGCGGGCGCGCGGGATGTTGCCGTCCTCGGCGGCGAGAAACTCCGCCGCGACGATGGGCTCGGCGACACGCACCAGAACGGCGCTGCGGAATTGCTCCTTGCGCTCGTAGGCGACGCCGATCGGGACGATGCACAGGTCGTGCGCCCCCTTTTCTACCGCCTGCAGCGCCATGCGGGCGGCGCCGGCGCGCACCTTGACGATGTGGGCCGCGTCGGTGGACATCCCCTCCGGGAAGATTCCCATCGCCTGTCGATCCAGCAACACGCCGGCGCCGATCTCGAGGCTCTCGAGGTTGCGTCGTACCTGGCGCTTGTCGTCGATGGCGCGGTAGGCGGGCACCATGCCGAGCGCCTGCATCAGCGGGCCGAACAGCGGATGGTCGAACAGCGTCGCCTTGGCCATGAACCGTACCGGCCGGCGCGCCGTGATGCCGATGACCACCGGATCGATCAGCGAGTTGGCGTGGTTGGCGCACAGCAGCACCGGCCCACTCTGCGGGATGCGCTCGCCGTCGATGATCTCGATGTGCTGGTAGTAGCGCGCCACCGCCCAGCGGGCGAAGTTGCGGGCGAAGCCACGAGGCTCGATGGTGTCTGTTTCGATTGTCATCACCTTGTCGTTGCAACCAGATCCATCACACTTTCACCACGGTCTGCTACATCGGACTACGAATCACCGGTGCAGAACAACCGCCTCACCTCGATAGCCGGATGGTGGAGCTCGAGATCCCCGATGCCCTCGAAACGCTCGATGACCCGCGTGCGCTCATCAAGCCGTTCGTACCAGGCGCGCTCTTCGGCGAAGCGCTCGGCCTCGCCCTCGAGGTAGCGATCGGCGTTCAGCGAGCTCAACACCAGGTACTCGACGCCCTCGGCGCAGTAGGTTTCGAGCGGGTGGTCGGTGAGGCTGAAGGGTTGGCTGATCGGGAAGCCGTCGGCGGTGTGGAAGAAGGGAGCGTAGTACTCGCGCCCCAGGTGGGTGCCGGCGGCCAGGTTGGCAATGATCCAGTCGCGGGCCTCCAGTCGTGTGTCGCGTCGCGCGACGAGCCCGGTGCTGGCTATTGCCTCCCAGGCGGGCAGCGCGGCAGCGACGACGACAATGGCCCACACCGCGGCGTTTGCGGGCTTCTCTTCGGCCGGCGAATGCGTTGGCGATAGGGCACGATCGGCCGGGTCGCGTTGTGTGCGCGCGGCCCCGACCCGGCCCGCGAGCCGGCTGGCGAGCGCCTCGATGCCGCCGGCGGTGAGCACCATCATCACCGGGTACACGGGGATCATGTAGCGCTGTCCGCCGATCGCCGACGGCGCCATGAAGGCGTAGTAGAGCAGTACCCAGGTGGCCGTCATGGCCCAGGCGACGGCGCTCTCCCGGGCGCTAGCGGCGGTCTCCCGGGTACCGACCGCGCCCCCCCGGGCATCGACTGCCCCCCCCCAGGCACCGACGGCGCGCACCGCGATCCCGGCGCCGCCGAACCGGACGAACGCCAGCCCCAGACCCAGGAGCGCCAGAAGAAACGCCGGCACCCCCATGTCGGCTGCCATCGCGGCGCCGTTGATCACGAGGCCGCGATCGAGCAGGCTCGGGTTCTCGAGCGGATCGACGTGCAGGCCGGGGCGCGCCTCCGCCTGCAGCCGGCTCTCGATCCCCATGTCGCGGACGAAGCCCTCGGTGTCGAGCAGCGTGTAGGGGCTGGTGACGAAGAAAGCGGTGACCGCCAGCGCCGCAAGCAGCACCGTCCCCGAAAGCCGCTTGCCGATCGGTGTCCGGTCGCGGGCGGCCAGCGCCATCCAGCCGAGCCACGGCACCAAACACACCGGGGCGACGCTGTACTTGGTCGAGACCGCCAGGCCGGCGAGCGCCGCCGCCGCGGCGATACCGCCATACGACCCGCGCTGCCACGAGCGCACCGACAGCCAGACGGTAGCGGTAGCAAGCGCGGCGACCGGCGTATCGGTGACGGCGTAATGGGCGTGCAGCGTCGCCGCACCCATCACCGCGAATAATCCGGCCGCGATCGTGCCGAGCCGGCGGCCGCCGAGGTTCACGCCGAGCAGATACACGAACCAAATCGTCACCCAGCCGTACGTGGCGGTCAGAACGCGCGCCGCGTAGATGAGATGGGCGTATTCCCCACCGGCGGCGGCAACGAGCCGGCCGAGCAGGAACACCTGGTAGATGAAGAACCCGGGGTAGTTGAAGAACCCCGGGTTGAGGTTCGACCAGCTCATGCTCTCCACGGTCGCGAGGATGACGGACTCGTCGGGGTGCATGTCGTAGGGCAAGCCCCAGCGCAGGCCGATGAGGCGGAGCGCCAGGCCGGCAACTCCGATGGCGGCCAGCGCCATCCCCCAGGTGAGGGGGGCTCCGACGACGGGGCCGGAGGCTTCGTCGCTCAGAGCTCAGTCCTCACTTGGCTCCTGGCTGGCGAGGCGCAGCAGCCAGTAGGCGACGCCGGCGAGCACCAGTAGGCCGGGCCAGCCACCCATCGGCGGGTCGGAGAACACCTCGAACATCTCGCCCGAGAAGATCCCCGAAAGCACCGATACCTGGGCCAGCACGATCGGCAGTGCGAGCAGGATACCGACGAGGGCTTCGCCGGTGATCAGGCCGGAGGCGAACAGCAGTCCGGTCTGCGCCGGCTCGCGGCCGCCGAGCCGGCGGGAGGCGATCCAGGCGATGAGACCACCGACGAAGATCGAGCTGGAGAGCTCGATCGGCAGGTAGATACCGACCGCCACCGCCAGCACCGGGGTGCGAAACTCGGCGCCGCGGGCCTCCAGCACCTTGTCGAGAATGATCAGCAGCACGGCGATCACGCCGCCGATCTGCACCATCATCCACGGCAGGCCGCCGCCGAAAACGCCGGTGGCCACGCTCGCCATCAGGGTCGCTTGCGGCGCCGCCAGGCCGTCCGCGGTGCCGATGCCGTAGCGTTCCTGCAGCAGAAACAACACCGGGCTCATGACGAATGCGGCCGAGATCACGCCGATGAACTCGGCAACCTGCTGCTTCCAGGGCGTGGCGCCGAGGATGTGCCCGGCCTTGAGGTCCTGCATCGTGTCGCCGGAGATCGCCGCGGCGCACGCCACCACGGCGCCGACGAAGATCGCCGCGGCCGGGCCGACGGTGCTGTCGCGGCCCAGCATCGCCAGCAGCAGCAACGACGTGAACAGCAAGGTGGCGATGGTGACGCCCGAGATCGGATTGTTCGACGAGCCCACCAGGCCGGCCATATAACCGGCGACCGCGGCAAAGAAAAAGCCGGCGACCAGCATGATCGCCGCCATCATGAGCGATATGGCGACGTCCTGCACGATGATCTGGTAGACGGCGAAAATCGGAATGATCGACAGTCCCGTACACACCAGGACCCACTTCATGTTCATGTCGAGCTCGGTGCGCTCGAGCGATCTGGCGTGCGGATCCGACGAGCTGTAGGCTGCCAGCCCCGACGCGATGCCGCGCTTCACCGGGCCCAGGAGGTTGATCAGCGCCCACAAGCCGCCGACGACCATCGCCCCGACGCCGAGGTATCGAATCTGCGTGTCCCAGATGGTGCCGGCCGCGGCGATGGCGTCCGTTGTGCCGGCGGGCAGGCCGTTGATGCCGGCGTAGATCGGAATGGCGATCAACCAGGCGATCACACCGCCGGCGAACACCAGCGTGGCGATGTTCAGGCCGACGATGTAGCCCACCGAGATCAACGCCGGAGACAGGTTGATGCCGAACACCCAGATCGTTCCGAGGGCGCTGCCGCCGACCTCCAGCGTGCCGGTCCACAACTTCATACCGGCCTCACAGAACTTGACGCCGCCACCGACGAGTCCGGCGACCGCCAGCACTACGATGCTGCGGCGCTGCGTCGCTTCGCTGCCGCCGATGCCGACGAGCTCCGGGTGCTTCTCCTGCATCTCGCCGCTGGCGTCACGGAAGGCGCCACCTGTCTTGAGGACCTCGGCGGTGGCGACGCCCTCGGGGAACAGGAGCTTCTCCTCGACGACGAGGGCGCGGCGCAGGGGAATGGTGAACAGGACGCCGACGATGCCGCCCACCGCGGCGATGGCGGTGACCTGCCAGTAGTCGAAGGTTTCCCACCAGCCCATCAGGACGAGCGCCGGGATCGTGAAGATGACGCCGGCGGCGAGCGACTCGCCGGCCGATGCCGCGGTCTGTACGAGGTTGTTCTCGAGGATGTTCGAGCGCTTGAAGGCGCGCAGGATGGCCATGGAAACGACCGCCGCCGGGATCGAGGCCGACACCGTCATGCCGGCGAAGAGGCCGAGGTACGCGTTGGCGCCGGCGAGAATGACCGAGAGCAACACGCCGAGAAAGATCGCCTTGACGGTCAGCTCCGGCAGGGATGTGGACGCCGGGATGAGGGGCTGGTCGTCGCGTGGAGCACCCGATGCTGACTGCGACACCTACACGCCTCCTTACGAGAGCTCGTCGAGAATCGCCTGCAACGCGTTGCGCAGCTTGGCGTCGATGCGAAAGGCGCCCGGCATGCCCGCGATGGTGACGTAGGTCTGGGACGTGGGGGCGAACGGGGGAAGGTCCTCGAGCTCGTCGGCGGGAACTTCGTCGCCGATACCCAAGGCGGCGACGACCTCGTCGCCGACGAAAGTACGCAAGCTCAGCGCCGGGGCCTCGAGACCGAACGGCGCCAGGTTCACCGCGCTTTCTCCCCGCGGCTCGGCGCCAATGCCTTCCATGCGCAGGTAGTTGAGGCTCCAGAGCATGTTGTCGACGACTTCGGTCAGATCGGTGCCCGCGGCCGTCCCGGTCGGGCTCCAGACGCCCTCGTCGTTCTTGGCGAGCTCGTAGGTGACGCCAGCGCCGGACACCTCGATGCGCGACACCTCGGATTGGGCGAAGGAGACGAGCGTCTTGGAGCGCAGGGCGAACAGGTCGACCGTGACGTCGGCGAGATCGTCTTCCTCGACGACGTAGACGGCCGGCTCGCCTTCGACCGTGACGTAACGGGCCGCGATGGGCTCCGGCTCCTCGACTTCTTCGTCCTCGGTGTTTGGATCCGTCGCCTCGTCCTCAGCTTCGGCGCCCGATTCGTCGTCGGTCGTTGCGTCCGGCTCGTCGGGTTCGATCTCGGTCGCGTTGCCGATCAGCAACGTGACCGTCTCGGCTGGCTGATCCGGACCGGCATCCTCGCCGGGAAGCGGCTCGAGGTCGAACACCACGCGTGCGTGCGGCGTGGCGAAACCGAAACGCGCTTCATCGGCGGTTCCCGCGGCGAACTCAGCCGCTTTCATGTCGAGCGTCGCGCGCAGCAGCGAAGATACGGTCGCGGAGTCGCCGTCGAGCTCACGGGGGCTGACGAGGCGCCAGTCGATGCCGTCCTTCTCGAGGCGAATGGCATCGTCGCCGGCCTCGATCTCGATGCCGGCGACACGGTCACGGGCGAACTCGACGATCGTGCGGTTGCGCAGCGCGGTGACCGAGTCGGGGGCGTCGTCGAACAGGCCGGCGGGGGCGACGAACACGGCGTCGCTGCCGAGCCGGCGGGCGTAGTAACCGGCAGGATCTTCCGACTCGTCACCGATCTGCAGCGTGATGGCGTTGTCGTCGCCGGTCCAGACGCGGACCGTGAGTCGCGGGGCGTCGAGGCCGTAGGCGGTGAGATCTTCGTCGCCGGGGGCGTCGGAGGGGTAGGCGAGGGCGTTGTTGTTGCGCAGCCGGCGCAGGTACGCGGCGATCGTGTCGGTATCGGCGCGGGCCTCGATGGGTGTGGTCAGGTCCCAGCGGGCGATGCCGTCGCCGAGGGCCGGCTGCCGTCGCATCGAGACGTCGAGATCAGCGGTCGTCAGATCGAGTCGCGCCACATCGGGCTCGTCGAAGGTCAGGATGGAGCGGTTGCGCAGATCGAACAGGGTCTTGTTGACGGCGTCCTTGAGGCCGGCGGTCGTCGTGTACACCGCATCGTCGCCACCGGGGCGAACGAACACGTTGAAGCCCACCGGCGTGCCGTTGCCCAGCGCCAGCGAATACGAGCTCCCGTCATCGAGCTCCACGGTGACCTCGACCTCGGGGTCGGCAAGGCCGAAGCGATCCAGGTCTTCGGCGGCTTCGTCGATCAGGCGGTCGTGGTTGGCGGTCTGCAGGCGGTTGACGATGCTGTCGACGGCGCCGTCGTTGGCCGCCAGGTCGTACGGCGCGGTGATGCGCCAGGCGTCATCGACACGCCGAAGTGAAATGCTGGCGTCGGCCGTTTGGATGTTCAGGCCGGTGACGTCGGCGGACTCGAAGTGCAGCAGGCGGTCGGCGACGCGCTCGGTCTCAGCGCGTTCGTCGTCGCCGCGAATCTCGAAGAAATACACCGCCGTCATGAGAATCCCGGCGACGACCGCCATGATCAACGTGTTCTTGGTTCGCATGCCGGTTCCGGGGTTCGGTGAGCGTCCTTATTAACGGCGCCTCCGCCACCAGATCACCAGGCCGCAGAGCAGAACGAGCTCCGGGAGTAGCAACACGGTGGCGTAGAAGACGCCCCAGCCTTGGGCGTCGGTGAGCGTGATGCGCGATGCGCGGCGGGAACGCGGCCGGATCGAGATGGTCTCCTCGGCACCGCCGGTCAACCAGGTAACCATGTTGAGCGCTAGGTCCTCGTTGTACAGCACCGTCAGGCGGCTGTTATTGACCCAATCGGCGTCACCGACGACGACGATGCGGCCCTCGAGATCGGCGGGAGGCGTCGTGCCGTCGTCGGGCGCGGTCACGTCGGCGGTGGTATCGGAGCCGGCGGCAGTATCAGGGCCCGCGGTGCTATCGACGGGGTCGGCGACGGTATCAGGGTCCTCTGTGGCATCAGCGGCGCCGGGGTCGTCGGTTGTTTCAGGGTCCTCTGTGGCATCAGCGACGCCGGCGTCATCGGTTGTTTCGGCGGCGGACTCCTCATCGGTGCCGGGCGCTGTCTCGATGGCCGGCGCGGTCCAATTCAGAGCGCTCGCTGTCAGGGTTGCCGCCACGGCGATTGAAACCGGGCCGTCTTCATCCCCTTCGCGGTCGACCTCACCGGTCTCGAACACCAGGTCGACGCTGGATTCGGCCCACGAGTTGGCGCTCGTGCGGGCCAGCTCGGTGACGGTGATCCCGGCGGGAAGCTCCTCGGCGGGCCGCACCGATCGGACGATGCGAAAGACGGTGTTCTGATCGAACTGCGAGGTGATCGGATGAAAACCGTAGTCCGAAACGACCGGCTCGACGCCGGCCGTGGGCCCGGCGAGCAACTGCACGACGATGTCGATGACGACGTCGTCGCCGACGACGATGCCGCGCTCGGCGAGCACGGCGACGAGCTCGCTGCTCTGTTGCGGATCGATCAGAATCCAAGCGCGGCCGCCGCGGTCCAAGTAGCGGCGCAGCGATGCAAGCTCGTTCTCGAGAAAGGGTCGCTGCGGCCCGGCGATGACCAGCAGCGAGGTGTCAGCCGGCACATCGGGTACGGTGGCGAGGAGGAGGCCAAAGACCTCGGACCCCTCGTTCTCCAGCGCTGCAGCGAGCTGCCCGAGCCCGGCGGGCGTTTCGCGCGCGGTCAGGTCGGGCTCGCCGTGCCCGGTGGTGAAGTAGATGCGCTTGGTTTCGGCGCCGGTGATGCGAAGCAGGGCGTTGGTGAGCACCTCTTCCGACAAGTCGGTGACCCGCGTCGAGTCGTCGCCGTACACGACGACCAGGGTGCTGTACTGGGTTACCTCGTATTGCTGCGACATCTCCGGTCGTTTGTCGGGGTCGACCATCTCGTAGGAGAAGCGATCCGACCCGCCGGCGAAGGCGTCGAGCAACGACTCCGCCGCCCGGCCCTCGTTCTCGCGAAAGAACGCCAGCACGTGGATGTCGTCGGCGAGCCCATCGAGCAACGCGGTCGTCTGCGGCGCGATCGAGAAAATGCCCTGCTCCGAAGCGTCATAGCGATACTCGTTGCGCGCCCCCATGTAGTTCACCAGCACGATCACCGCCAGCGTCATGGCGGTGTAGACGAGCGTGTTGGTGGCGTATTGGGCGCGCCGCCCGCTGACCGACTCGCGCAGGCTTTCGACGTGGGTGAACAGGTACAGCGCCAGCAACGACGCCCCGCCGATCAGGTGGATCAGCACGTACATCGAGTTCCAGATTCCCGACGCTAGCCCGGCCAGGACGCCGAACAACAGGAGAATGAGGCCGAACATGCCGAATGATCGATACCAACCCATCCGTGCCTACCTCCAGCGCAGGGATTCGAGCGACCGCTGGCTCAGAAAGAGCGCGAACGCGATGAGGCTGAGGAAGTAGATGATGTCGCTGCTGACCACGAGCCCCGAGGTCATGGGCTGGAAGTGCTCGACGAGTGACAGGTACGCCAGTACCGATCCGAAGGTGCCGCCCACCGTGGCCGCCGGCCAGCCGATGGCGAAAAACAGCAACAGGGCGACGAACGCGGAGACCGCGGCCACGATCTGGTTGTCGGTCAGCGTCGAGGTGAACAGGCCGAGGGCGATGAACGACAGGCCGACGAGCAGCAGGCCGAGGTAGCCGGTGACGATCGTGCCGATCTCTGGATCGCCGAAGTACAGCAAGATGGCGGGATAGACGAGCGTGCAGCCGAGCAACACGACATAGAACAGGCTGGCGCCGAGAAACTTGCCGAGGGCGATCTCGTGAGTCTCGATCGGCGAGGTCAACAGCAGCTCGTCGGTGCCGTTGGCACGCTCCTCGGCGAAGAGTCGCATCGTGATCAGCGGGACCATGATCAGGAAAATGATCACCATGTTCTGCAACAGCGGCGCCATGACCATGTCGTTGAGGTTCATCTGTTCGAGCATCTGCGGCTGCTGGAACTGGGCGTACATCGCCACCGTCTGGGAAAACTGCGTCAGGTAGACCCAGAAGAACCAGCCGCACAACAAGAGGAAGCCGGCGAGAATGACGTAGGCGACCGGAGAAACGAAGTAGCTTCTCAACTCCTTGTAGGCGATGGCCCAGATGTTGGTCATGGTGCGATCTCTTCCTCGTCGTTACCGGTCGGATCTGCGGCGTCGGGGGTGTCCTCGGCGACGGTGCTCGCTACTGCTGCCTCACTTCCGGATGTCTCCGTACCGTCGTCCGCCGCCTCGCCTTCGGGGGTCTTCTCCGGGACGACGGCGTCGTGCGCCGTGACCTTGAGGAAAAAAGCTTCCAGGTCGGCGGTTGCCCCCAGCGTCGCAAGCTTCTCTTCGGCGACGATCCGTCCCTCGGCGATGATCACCACCTTGTCGCACAACTGTGTGACCTCGGGGAGGATGTGGGTCGAGAGGATCACGGTGCGATCTTCGGCCAGGCGGCGGATCAGGTTGCGGATCTCGATGATCTGCTTGGGGTCGAGGCCGATGGTGGGCTCGTCGAGGATCAGCACTTCCGGGTCGTGCACCAGCGCCTGGGCGATGGCGACGCGCTGCTTGTAGCCGCGCGACAGCGTGCCGATCGGCTGGCTGGCCACGTCGTCGGTTTGGGTGGCGTTCAAGGCGCGTTCGATGGCCTCGGGGCGATCGCGCTTGGCAACGCCCTTGATCCGCGAAACGAAGTCCAGGTAGGAGTGCGGCGTCATGTCGCGGTACACGGGCGGCGTCTCGGGCAGGTAGCCGGTGCGCCGTCGCACCTCGCGAGAGTCCTCGAAAACATCGTACCCGGCCACCCGAGCGGTGCCGCTGCTGGCCGGCATGTAGCCGGTCAGGATGCGCATCGTCGTCGTCTTGCCGGCGCCGTTGGGGCCGAGAAACCCGAGCACTTGGCCGGGCTCGGCAGTGAACGTCACATCCTGAATGGCAGCGAAGCTGCCGTAGTATTTGGTCAGACAGTCGACTTCAACCATCTCTCAGGAGTCCAAGTTGGAAGGCGATTGGAATGCCGTCGGCCGGAACGGCCGCACAGCGGAGCCGGTCAGGAAACTGTGTACCAACTTTTCGAATTTCGTGGGGTATTCTAGCAAAGGCACCCCATGCCGACAATGCGACGCTACGGCAGTACAATCGGCGCATGAAACTTTCCGAGCTTACCTCCCCCTGGGCACTCATCCTCGGTGTCGCGTGCGTCGCCGTGGCTGCCGCGAACTTCGCACCGGCGGGGTTCGAGGTCGCTCAGCCGATCAGCGCCGCCGGGCTCGCGGTCGTGGTATTCGTCTGGTACCTGCAACGTATGTTGGGGCGCGGTGGCGACGAATACGCCAAGCTGCAGATGGCGGCGTTTGCCGTGCAGGTGCTTTGGCTCACGGTTCTCTACGACATCGTGGCGGGCTTGCTGAACCTCCCGGCGACGCTTCTCGAGCCGCTCAGCGCCCTGCTCGTGGCGGTCGGTGCGGCGGCGGTAGGGGTATCGATTCTGGTGGCGCTCGATCTCACTCTGGTGCGCCGTGCCAGCCAGGTCTGGCGCCTGGGGGTGTTTTTCGCCGCCGCCGTGTTGATCACCCAGCTCGGTCGCGCCGAGCCTGCCGCGGCGCTCGTTCCCTTGGGCTTGACCGGCCTGCTCCTCGGCCTGTTGGCGCCGATGGGCTGGTTGATCACCATGGAAGGCCGGCAACGGGTCGCGGTGTTGGGTGGTGGTTTGCTGGCGATGGTGCCGTTGCTTACCGCCACGGTGAGGTTCGTCAACGGCGGCACGGCCGCCGGTCCCGCGTTGGCGGCGGCGGTCCCCGAGGTGGCCGGGGGCGGTGCGATTGCCGGGGCGCCTGCGCTCGGCGCCCTGGCGCTGTTCATCGGCGGCGGTTCTCTGTTCTCGCTGCTGTTCGTCGCCATGCTGTGGATCCGCGCCGTCCAAGCCTTGTCGGGAGCTCGGCTGTACGAGAAAAAGGTCCAGGAGCTCGACGCCGTCTACGACTTCGGTCTGACCACGACCACGGCGCTCGACCCGCGGGAGTTCGAGCGCGCACTCTTGCACTCCTTGCAGCGTATCGGTGGCCCCGATGTCGTGGCGCTGGTGCAGCCGGGGAAAGACGGCCAGGTTGCGTTCAGCCTGCTGCGCTCCGATGGGGAAGGCGATCACATCTACCGGCACGAGACCCGGGGCTCGTGGCCCGACCTGTCGATCCGCTTCGGCGATCGCCGGGCACTGGTCATCAGCGACCATGCGCGCCTCCAGCAGAGCGTTCTACCGCGAATCTGGGAGCCGGCAACCGGCTCGTCGGTGATCATTCCGGTGCTCTCGGCCGAAGGGTCGCCCCGAGCCCTCCTGATCGCCGGAAAGCACGAGGCCCACGGTTTCAAGAAGGCGGAGATCAGCAGCTTGTCGGGGTTCGCGAACCAGGTCGGCTTGGCGATGGACCATGCCCGGCTGCTCGTCGACGCGGTCGAGGCGGAGCGCCGCAAGAACGAGCTCGAGTTCGCCCGGGAGATGCAGCTCTACCTGTTGCCGCAACATCCGCCCGGTTACGCCGGGCTGGACATCGCTGATCGTTCCATTCCGGCGACCGAGGTCGGGGGTGACTACTTCGACTACCTGAACTTGCCTTCCGGTCGCCTCGGCGTGGTGTTCGGAGACGTCGCCGGTCACGGCATGACCGCGGGGCTGATCATGGCGATGGCCAAGAGCGCCATCCATACCCAGGTGAAGGTGGACGGCCGCCCGGAGAACTTGCTGCCGCGGCTCGGTGAGATGCTGCTGGAGATGTCGGCCCCGAACCAGTACATGACCATGGTGTTTGCCGAGCTCAATCTCGAGGACAACAGCCTCCATTATCTCAACGCCGGGCACCACTTCCCGATCCACTACCGGGCACGCAGCGGCGAGATCGAGTTTCTCGAGTCGACGGGACCGCCGCTCGGCCTGTTACCGACGCCACCGGGCGAGACCCAGACGCGGGAGTTCGACCCGGGTGACGTGCTAGCCTTTTATTCAGACGGCTTGGTAGAAGCGTTCAACGAAAACGATCAGGATTTCGGCATCCAGCGGCTCGGCAAGATCGTCGCCTCGCGCTCGGATCAGCCGGCGGCCACCATCGTCGAGGATGTTTACAGCGCCGTGCGACGGTTCACCGGTGACCGTGCCTGGCATGACGACGCAACGCTGGTCATCGTCCGGATGCTCGAAACGGACAATGAGGTCGCGGCGACGGCCGATGCTTGACGATTGCCGCCGCGGGGAGGCAGAGGAATGATGGATTCTATCGCTGTCGTGCGAACTCGAGGCGTGCTTGTCGCCGCCATCGCGCTGGCGCTGTTGGCGCCGCTCGCTTGGGCCGGGTCTTCCGGAGCAATCCAAGTAGAGACAATCCGTACGTCGTATCTCGGACCCGACGAGGGCGAGACGCTGACCTCGTGGACGCTGCGCTGGTTCGACGGCCCGGTGCAGTACATCGCCACGGAGGAAGAGGCCGCCATCTATCGCGGCCTCGAGTCGACGACCCAGCGGTTGCAGTTCATCCGCCTGTTTTGGGAGCGGCGCGACCCGACCGGTCGTGACGAGGAAAACGCGTTCGTGGACGAGTTCGTCCGCCGCGTCGAGTACGCCAACGAGGAGTTCGGCGAAGGCTTGTTGTCGCAGGGGGGCGTGCCGGGTTGGCAAACGGCGTTTGGTCGCGTCGTCCTGATCGTCGGGCCGCCGCAGCGCACCGAACGCCAGCTCGGATTCCCGTCGAGCGTCTCCCAACGTCCGGTGATCTTGTGGGGATACGACGCCCGATTCCCGGAATGGCCGACCAACGAGATGCTGATGTTCGTTTTCCAGCGTGGTCGCTGGCGTTTGGCGCCGCCGTCGAATTTCAGCGAACCCCGTAGCGCCTCCCGGGCCGGTCGCGAACTTGAGCGGTTCAGCCTGCTAGCGGAGATCCCCAATGACTTCATCCGCGTGACCCAGGCGCTGAACGAGCGATCGCTGGTGCGCACCGTCAACTACAACAACGTGATCGAGGCCGTCCAAGCCGACGTCGCCTTCCCCGACGCCGATATCCCGTTCGCCTGGACGACGGCGTTCGCGCCCGGCGCGGGCGATGAGGTCGTGGTGACCTTGACGCTCTCCTGGCGCATGGAATCGCTCGTGTTTCACGTCGTCGAAGAGGACTTCGAGACCCGCATGGTGATTCAAGTGGTGCTGTTCGACGATGATGATGAACCGGTCGCCGAGACCAGCGACCAGATCAACTTCACGGTGCCGGTCGCCGATCTGCCGGCGCGTGGCGACGAGATCGTCGAACGAGCCCTGAGCTTGTTGGTCGAGCCGGGTACCTACCGGTTACGGATCGCGCTCGACGATCAACTGCTCGGCTATCGCTCCGTGTACAGCGAGGATCTGGTCGTTCCGGGGCGCTGACGGGGGCTGCGGTGCGCCGGCTCTTGTTGTTACGCCCGGCTGGCTTCATCCTGCCGCTGGGCGATCGCCCGAAGCTCGTCCCAGTGTTTCTCGAGGATGTCGAGCTCGTCGACGTAATCGACGTCGATGGCGGTGCCCCCGTGGGCGAGCGGTACGAGGCGCACGCCGCGTTGGGTCCCGAACAGCTTGGCGGCGTATTTCTCGATCCGGGCTACCTTGACCTGGCGCTCCAACAAGTGCATCCCGCGCCTGCCGATCGCGCCCCGGAGGTCGGGGTGACGCGACATCTTTTCGAATTCCTTGGCGGCGTACAGGCTCGCTGCGGCGAGCATCGCACCCGGGGCGCTGCTGCCGAGCAGATAGAGGGTTCGCCCCAGCAGGCTGGCGAAGCGGCCGAAGCGCTCGAGCTTGCGCACAGAGTAGACGTGGTCGGCGGCAGGGAAGCCGTCGATACGATCGGGGATCATCAGGTTGAGCCCGGTGACGCGGCCGGCCATCCCGCGCATCAGCACGGACGTTCGCTGGAAGTGCTCCGAATACTCGAGGTACGATTCGCGTAGCGCTATGCCGTGAAACAAGTCGGCCTCGTGCAGCCTGGGACCGCAGAAGCGGACGAAATCCTCCAGCGCCGTCGATGTGGTCAGCGGATGATCGCCGAAGACGACGAGCACCGGCTCGTCCCGCTCCAACGGCACCTGTTCCCTGCCGTGGCGGAGGTTGTCGCCGAGCGAGGCCCCCGGCCGCTGGGGCAGGGGCTCGAACTCGTACGTTGCAGGGATCGCCGCCAGGCATTGTTCGGGGGCGAGTACCCAGATCCGTCGCAGGCCCGCGGCCAGGATCCAGTCCAGCACGTACTCGATGACCAGGCGGCCGCGCAGGTGGAGGAAGGCCTTGGCCTCGAGCGGCGTTTCTCCCGCCAGATGGTGGGAGACGTCGTCAAGATCGCCGTCCGGAACCCGGTTGGCGCCGGCGAGGACGAAAACCTTGAGATCTTCGCTGAACGGGGAAGGCAGGGCCATCACGCGTGAATTATAGAACGGCGACGCACCGTTTCAGGTGCCTCGTTCGGATCCTGGAAATCCTTTTTCCAACCGACTAAACTGACTGGTCGGTCTAGGAGGACGCGGATGGAAGTCAAGAACACGCGGGAGCAGCTCGTTGCCACTGCTGCCGATCTCATTTGGAGCCGTGGCTACAGCCGCACGAGCGTCGACGACATCATCCGCACGGCTGATGTCTCGAAGGGCAGCTTCTACCACCATTTTCCCTCGAAGGAGGCGCTCGGCCTAGCGGTGATCGATGTCTGGACGGATCACTTCGGCACCCACATCGCGGCAAACCTGTCCGACACCCGATCCCCGGAGGAGAACATCCACGGCATCCTCGACGCGATGGTCGGCACCCAGCAGGAGAGCGGTTATCGGGGCTGCCCGCTCGGGCGCTTGGCACTCGAGATGGGCGACGTCTCGGAAGCCTTCCGGCAAAGGCTGCAGGAAGGATTCAACGACCTCAGCGACCTGTTCACCGGGTACCTCGAGAAGGCCGGGCTTCCACAGCCGGAAGCGAAGGCGCAGGGACATTGCATGCTCGCGACGCTGGAGGGCGCGATGATGCTGGAGAAGGTGAACGGCGGCGGCAGTGTGCTGAGGGCGCTGATTGCGACCATGAAATCGAACGTCAGTGCGAGGCTGGCGCAAACAGCGGCACCACAGGTCGTGGGACGAGCGTGATGGGCGTGAACCCGAAACTTCTGCGTCGCTCCCCATTGTTCGCCGAGCTCCCGGTTGCGGACGTGAACGCGGTGGCCGACATGGCTCACTTGCGTTGGTTCGATCGCGGCGAAACCCTGTTCCGACAGGGCGACGAGATCGTTTTCTTCTACGTCGTGTTCGACGGCGCGGTGAAGTTGAGCCGCGCGACCCGGACCGGCAAGACGATGGTCGTCGACTTTCGCGGCCCCGGTCAAGTGGTCGGCGGGCGCGCCATCATCGGGCAGCGAGCGTACACCGACGACGCCCAGGCGCTCGAAGATGTATTGGTCGCGAGCGTTCCGGTGGAGCCCGCCGTCGACTTCCTGGCGTCGAGAGCCTCGGCGGTTATGTCGCTGGCGCGCTACCTCGCCTCGCGACTCGACGTTCGCGAATCGATGGTCGCGGCGCTGTCGACCAATCGCGTGCATCAACGACTTGCCGACGCCCTCCTCGAGCTGTCCGAATCTTTCGGTGTTGTCGTAGACGGCGTCACCGTAATCAACGCGAGGCTCACCCAAACGGAGCTCGCGGAGTGGATCGGCGCAACGCGAGAGACCACCAGCACATTACTCAACGGTCTGCGCCGCGCCGGGTTCATCGACATCGTCAGTCGCCGCATCCACGTGTTGGATTCTCTCGCGATCGAAGCCTACGCCGCCGTCGAGGAGTTGCCGGACGACCTGTCGATGCTAGCCCGGGCGTCTCAGCGGGTGGCGTAGCGAGCGACCGCCAGGTGCCCCTACCGGTTGCGCTGCGCCAGCAGCTCCCGCGTCTGGCAGGGCGCCGCGGTGCTCTCGAAGGCGTCGAAGCTGGAAAACAGGAAGGCGAGCTCGGCCTCGACGAGCGTCGGATCGATGCCCCGTCGCGAGTGCCCCGAGACGACGTCGAGTTGCTGGCGATCGCCGATCCGGTATTGTCGCCGGGTGTCGAGGCGGCCGGCGGCGTCGAGAAAGATGGCGTGCAGGATGCCGCGCGAGCGCAACACTCGGTTGCATTCGCGGATGTAGCGCCGGGCCGAGACGAACGGTAGGCGGGAGAAGCAGTTCCAGGCGCAGATTCCGGCGAACGCCCCGTCTTCGAACGGCAAGTGGCGTTGGTTCATGCGGTCGGCGGCCAGGCTCAGGTTGGTGATCGGCTGGCGTTCGAGTTCCTCCATCTCGTGCCTCTCGAGGTCATAGCAGCTCACCCGGAAGCCTCTCTCCGCCCAGAAGTGCATGTTGGCGTGGCTGGTCGGGCCGAGATCGAGGATGCGCGCCGGCGGGTTAACCGAGTCGAGGGCGTTGACCATCTTCCAGAACAGGATCGATGTGTACCGTCGATTCGGAAGCGGGTCGGTTTCGTCGTCCGTGCGCGCCGAAACCGTTGCCGGTTCGGCATCCGGGGTGGCGAAATCCTGGGTTCGTAGGTCGCGCCCGGATTCCATGGCCGCGGCGATTCGGGGTTCGACGGCATCTACAGGGCGCCCCATCCAGGAAAGGCCTAGCGGTCCGTGGCCCGCACCGTGAAGCGGACCTGAGTGCGTCGGGGAGGGCGGAACTCGCTGCCGTCGGCGCGGCGCAGCTCGACTCGAACGACGTGGTTTCCCGGCGCCACTTCCTGGAAAGTGAAGGTCTCGGAGTAGCCCTTCACCGGCGGCAGATCATCGAGCCGAAGCTGGACGTAGGCCGCGTTGCTGGATCGGCGAGGTGTGAGCACGACCCCCTGCACTTCCATCTTCAGCTCCACGTTACGGCCGGCGACAACGTCACCGTTCTCGGGGCTGACAATCCGAACCGCGGGTTCCTGGGCCCACGCGAGCGCCATCACGGCGAGGCCGGCTGCGGCGAGCACGAACAACGATCGCCGGTCAGGTAGCTGTTGTTTCATCGTTCCCGCTCCCTTGCCTGGCCGGGGTTAACCCACACCCCTGACATAGTCGAGCATAGCAGGAATACGATGACGGAGGCGGGCCCGAAGGTTACGGAATCAGGAGCGTTTGGCGGGGTGCTGAGACAGTCCAGGGAAGTCCTTCTGCACCGTGCCAGCTCGGGCTAGCGGTCGCTCGGAGACCCGCCGAGCCGTTCGCGGAGCTGCTGAATCTCGTTCGCGTCGAGCCGAAACAGCGAGCTGTCCTGGGTGAACCAATCGCCGATGTCGAATGAATTGCGCATCAGGCCTCCGCTGCTGTGATCCAGCTTGTTCAACAGAATGTGGACCATCTCGTGAGCCGCGGCGCGGGCCACGATCAATGCGGTCAGAGCCGGCAAGTAGTCGCCGCAGTTGGCGGGCGCGTACGACTCGATGAACGGGTCGACCTCGACACCACGGATCTGGGCCTCGGTGCGGGCCTGAATGGCCTCGCGGCAGCGAAAAACGGCCTGCTGGCGGAACCAGATCGCCTGCCGGTAGAAAACGAAGCAGTTCTTGCCGGTGCCGGCGTCG
>SMVB01207408.1_pt1 | contig 19335 bp, 15 predicted proteins | sample 2456461 | NCBI WGS metagenome assembly SMVB01 (sample SAMN11095934, study PRJNA526329) | marine sediment metagenome | biome: Marine sediment; feature: Surficial sediment; material: Deep marine sediment; isolation source: Hadal surficial sediment | place: Pacific Ocean | collected 2014-05 | depth...
ACGCACCGGTGGGGCAGGGGTTCATCTTGCACGTGATGCCGTCGCCCTGGTAGACGGCGCCGAGCTCGTCGCAGTCACGCAGGCTCATGTCGTCGAGGCAGTTGCCGTCCGTCAGGCAGCACGCACCGGTGGGGCACGGGTTCGGCGTGCAGATCGTATCGTCGCCCAGGTAGACGCCGCTGAGCGCGTCGCAGTCACGCAGGCTCATGTCTTCGAGGCAGTTGCCGTCAGGCAGGCAACAGGCACCGGTGGGGCACGGGTTCGGAGTGCACATGCTGCCGTCGCCCTGGTAGACGGCGCCGAACGCGTCACAGTCGCGCAGGCTCGTGTCGTCGAGGCAGTTGCCGTCGGTCAGGCAGCAGGCGCCGGTGGGGCACGGGTTCGGCGTGCACGGGATGTCATCGCCCTGGTAGGTGCCCCCCTGGCTGTTGCACCCCGTCTGGGTGAGCTGGAAGCACGTACCGTCGATACAGCACGCGCCGAGGGGCGCCTGCCACAACTGCACGTCATCGATGAGTTCGCCGCCGGGTCCGCCGACGTTGACCCGTCCGATCTCGGTGAAGCCGTCAAAGCAGACGATGCCCACGAAGATCTGCTCACCGGGCGCGACCAGCAGCGTCTGGCGGACCTCAAGCACGTCGTTGACCACCTCGAAGACCGCGATCTCCGCTTCGTCGTGAAACACGACGCCGAGGCGGAAGCCGACGGCCGCAATGTCCGACCCGAGCTCGAAGAGAAGGTCCGTGCTCTGGAGGAAGATGTCCGCACCGACCTGCACGCTGTCGGGATCCATCGTCTCCGGATCAAGGAAGCCTGGACCGATCGCGGCCAGGCCGCCGCCGGGCGACTCCGCATCAGCGTTCTGCTGGACGATGTTCGACTGCAGGCTCAGCAGCGCGCTGCTCAACCCGGTGGGGAACCCCAGGCCGTTCTCCGGATCGACGTTGGGGACGCCGCCCTCAAGCGGATCGGCAAGCGCGGCAAAGTCGAACGGGTACGGGCCGAGGTTCGAGACCGGCGGCTCGAAGTCCTCGACGCCCGCGGCGGTGAGTCTCTGTGCGGCGACCGCGGCGAGGAAGTCAGTTTCGTTGGTATAGATCTCGCAGTCGGCCCCGCCGGCACCCGCGCAGGCGACCGTCGTCGCCCCCAGCAGGGCGAGGCCACAGACACCGACATGGATCGGCCCCCGAGTCATCTATCGAGAGTACACCACGACACGCGGCATCCCAGCGGAAACCGGCCGAGTTGTCATGCCGAGCACTGGAAAGACTGGTTCAGAACGCCCAGCGGAAGCCGCCGGCGAGGCCCAGGCCGATGCTGTCGTCGCCGCCGACGACCTCCAGCCGGAAGTACGCGGCGACCTGTTCGTAGACCAGCACGTCGATGCCGAGGCCGCCGAAGACCGCGTCGTCTCCGCGGCTGCCGACGTCGATCGTGAACGGGTTGCCGCCGGAGGCGAACTGTGCGGTGATGTTGCTGTCCTCGAAGAACTCGTGCTCCCAGCCGCCGTACGCGTAGACCACCGGCTGCCAGCCGACGTCCTCGAAGCGGTACGACAGGTTCACGCCGACGCGCGTCCGAAGCGTGTCGTCGGTTCGGCTCGGCACCGTGAGGTTCGCGCCGCCGGCGCCGGTCTCGGTGAAGCCGTCGTAGTCGATGTAGCTGTAGACCACCGAGCCGATCGGGGACACGTAGAAGTTCTCGCCGACCTCGAAGCGGTATCCCGTGCCGACGTACCCCGTCAGGTCATAGGAGTCGTAGCTGCCGTCGGCCGTGAGGCCCAGCGCCGGGATCTTCCGGGCGCTGTCGTTCGTCGAGTACCCGAACGAGAGCGACATGTCGATGTACCAGTCGCCCGAGTACCAACTCAGGTACGGGCCGAGCCGATACATCTCCTGGTCGATCTCGCCGAGGCCGGCGTCCAGATCGACGTTGGTCGAGAGGAAACCGAACGCCACGCCGGCCAGCAGGCCGCCGTCGAACGTGTAGTCGAGACCGAACTGGCCGCCGACCGAGGTGCCGTTGAAGCCCGTCCGGTTCGTGGTCGTGTCCTGGTCGATGAAGATGCCCTGCGCCTCGGCGTAGCCGCCCCACCTGGACTCCCACTCGTACGCACGGCCCGGCGGGGGATTCTTGGCATCCTCTGCCTGGGCGATGGCGGCGGCCATGATGAACGGATCGTCGTTCGAGAGCGCCAGGCTGCCCGGTGCGGGCCCCATCAAGGACGACGCGGAGATGTTCCCGAGCGTCCGGCGGCCGGACATGTAGTTCGACTGCAACTGGGTGAACGCGGTGGTGTTCGCCCGCGAAATCGCCCCGATCGCGTTGTACGGCTCGGGGCTGAGTTCCGTGACGGCCTGGTTGTATCTCGGATCGAGGAACGAGTCGAGCTGGGCGAGCAGGCCGCCGGCGTCGCCGGTCGGGTCGGCGTCGGCCACCGGGATCAGGCTGTCGAGGGCGAGGCCGATCGTGGTGTTGTTGCCGGGGTTCGCCGCCATCGAGTACGCGTTCAAGGGCCGGATGACCTGGAGGCCGTACGTGTTGGGGGTCACATTCGGCATGAGGCTGATCGTCAGCGTCGCCGAGGTCTCCATGAAGTCCGCGCCGTTGTCGATGATCCCGCCGTCGGCGTCGATGATCGTGAAGGTCTGGCCGCTGACGACGTAGTCGGTGCCCGAGAGCGATGCTTCGATCATGCTGCCGATTGCCAACGTCGCCGTCCCCGTGAGGTCGAGCAGGTTCACCGTGTTCGTGTCGCCGTCGATGCTGACGACGAACGTGCTGCCGGTGTCCAGCATCAGGTCGCCGTCGATCGCCGCGCTGCCTGTCATCGTGCCGCCGGAATTCACCGTCATGTCACCGTCGATCGTCGCGCTGCCTGTCATCGTGCCGCCGAAATTCAGCGTCAGGTCGCCGTCGAGCGTCGCGTTGCCTGTCATCGTTCCGCCGTCGTTGACGACGATCGACGACAGCAGTGATGCGTTGTCGAGTCGAAATTCGCCGCCGTTGACCGTGGTCACACCGGTGTAGGTGTGGCTGCCGGTCAACGACAGGTGCTGCCCGGCGTCGAGGTCTACGGTCAGAGTGCCGGTGAAGATTTCGTCGATCGTGCCGGTGAGGTCGAGGCTGCCGGCGCCCGAGAACGTCAATGTTGAGTTATTGAGCGTGAAGTCGTTGTCGATCGTCCGAGCCGTGGTGGACTGGATCGCGGAGTCGCCCGTAATCGTGACGGCGACCGTACTCAACGCCGTGTTGCTCGCGAGGACGAGCGTGCCCTTGTTGAGCGTCGTGCCGCCCTCGTAGTCGTTGTTCCCGCCCAGTGTCAGCACGTCGTTGTCGGCGTCGAAATCCATGAGTAGCGAGCCGGACCCCGTAATGTCGCCGCCCAGCGTGACGTCATTGGCGCCCGAGATGGTCAATTGAGCGGACAGGTCCATCGCATTGTTCACCGTTATCGCGGCCGTCGTCTGCAGGCTGCCGTCCGCGGCGACTTCCAGGTCGCCCGTGCCGAGCGCGGTGTCGCTGCCGAGCACAAGCGTTCCTTTCATCAGCATGGTTCCACCGCTGTAGGAATTGCTCCCGGCCAGGGTCAGCACGTCGTTGTCCGCGGTCATATCGAGGATGAGCCCGCCGTTGCCAAAGATACTGCCGGTGAGCGCAAGGTCGGAGCTGCCCCCAATGGTCAATAATGAGGCGTTCAGCAACGACACGGTGTTACCGATCATGAGGTTGTCGCCGTCGTCGAGAGACTGCAGTTCGCTATCGCCGGTTACAAACAAGGCGCCCGATCCGAGCGATGTGTTCTGGCCGAGGAACAAAGTGCCCGCGGCAAGCTCGGTGCCACCCGAATACGTGTTGTTGCCCAGAACGAATACCTGGCCGCCCTGGAACATCAGGCTGCCGCCGGGTCCCGTTATGTCTCCGGTGAGATTGATAGTGCCGGTGCCCGCGTTGACAATCAGCATGACGCCGCCGGAGTGGCTCAGGTTGATGTCCCCGCTGAGAACGAGGGAATTCGTGGCGGTTGTGAGGACCATCGTGTCGCCGGTTCCGAAGAGCGGGACAGCGATCGTCTCATTTGAGGTGGCGTCATTGACGACCCCGCCTCCATCGAAGAAGCTGAAGGAACCAGACCCGGTGATGTTGAAGCTGGAGCCGGCGCCTTGGAAGCGGATCGTGTCGATCCCGGTGTAGTTTCTGTTAGCGGCGGGATTAAAACCCCCCGCGAAAGTATTTGCATCGTTGAAGACGAGGATGGTGCCGGCGCCGTTGACGGGAGGAGGGAGTTCAGGTACCGTCCAGTTACCAAGAAACCCACCTAGGTTCATATCATTGTCGCCAAAAACAACTGTACCCAAGCCGTTCCACACGTGCGTAGACTGCGCCCGAGCCGAGCCCGCCCCCAGCATCAACGTAAGGACAACGACAGTCCCTCTACTCTTCTCTTTGAAACTCATCGGCGACCTCCCACTTACCTGAACGGTACTCCAAAACCGGTACCAGGGATCGGGTCGGGCGCGAGAGTTTTAAGTGGCCGATAATAACGATCGCAGCGAGTTCGTCACGCCCGTGTTCTTGAGCGTGTCGCGCTGCTTATCGGAATATTTTCGTGACCTCGGCGTCGAGAAGCGGCGCGCGGGCGCCGCCCGCAACCGGGCCGTTCCAGCAAGCCGGTTGTCTTGAACGGTTACCGCTTCTTCGGGGGGGCCTGGACGACGACGACCTTGACGTAGCCGCTCTCCAGGACCTTCTGCGTCGCCTGTGCAGCCTTGCGGACGTCAACGAGCAGTCGCATCATCTGTTCGCGCTGGAGCCCCGCGTTGGGCGACTGGGCGTAGGCAACCTCGGCGAAGACCGGCTTGTCGGCGAGCTGCACCCAAAGCAGTCCGGCGAGCAGGATCGCGTTGACCGTCAGCAGTGTGGTGAAGAGCCTCCGGTGCTTGTTCATGGTGGGTTTCCTTTCGTGGCAGGGGTCGCTCTGTTGTTTGCGGCTCGCCGCCCCTGGGCAAAGTGTTGGACCAGAGGACCGATAACCCGGTGATCCTCTGCCATTCGTGTGGTACACTCTACGTCGAGGGTTGCGTCGGTGGTGCGGGGCATGTTCCAAGCCAGGTGAGCAGCCTCGCGTTCGCAAGGGAGGCAGTCGATGCAGGGCAACAAGATAATGTTGGCCATCGCCGTCGTGGCCGGTGTGATGGCGACCGTGCTCGCGTTCACGTACATCAACTCGGTGACGAGCGCCGCCGATGCGCAGGTGCCGGAAGCGAAAGAGTTGGTGCTCTTTGTTCTGACCGACCTGCCCGCGAACGTACCGCTCGATCCGGAGACGCACCTGCGCGAGGTCGAAGTGCCGAAGTCCTCGCCGCTCGCCCGTGCGGCCGTCAAGGCCGAGGAACGCGACGCGCTGCGCGGCCAGCGGATCAGCAGCCCGCTTCCGGCGGGCGTGCCGCTGTTGTACTCGCACCTCGCGCCCGTGACCGACATAGACCTGCCCTCCGGCACGCGAGCCATGTCGATCGACGTGTCGGGCGCGAACCTGATGGGCGGGATCCTCGTGCCCGGCGATCACGTGGACATCCTCGTCAGCTACATGAAGAAGAAGGACCTCCCCGAGATCCCCGTCTTCGACGCGGCCGATCCCGGGAACGCCATGGGGCAGCTCATGGCCTCGGCGCTGGGCCAGGCCGGTGCCGGCAGCGTGCCAAGCGACTGGGAGGTCGAGGAGGTGCTCACTGACATCCGTGTGATCGCGATCGGCGAGAGCCTGTCGGTCAGCCGCCAGGCGCACATGTTCGGCATGGGCGGCGGCGGTGGCGGCGGCTCCAGCATCGTGACGCTCGAGCTCACGCCCGACCAGTCCAAGAAACTGATCCGCGCCCAGGCGGGAGGAGCCAACAAGCTCACGCTGCTGCTGCGGCCGGTGAGACAGTCGATCGGCGCCGGCGGAGGATCGTTCGAGGAGGGGTAGCAGTCGATGCGAGTCGTCGTCCAGGACACGCTGAAGAACAAGCAATGGGTCGGCTATGACGGCATGGCCGGCTTCACCGTCGGTCGCGAGGACGACTGCACGGTGTGCCTCGGTTCGTCCAAGTTCGTCTCGCGTCACCACCTGACGATCGAGCGCGGCGAGCGGGGCTGGGAGATCGAGGTCTTCGAACGGGCCAGCGCGGTGAAGATCGACGGCGAGATGATCGAGCCGGGGGTCACGACGGAGCTCAAGCCCGTCAGCCAGGTCCGAATCGCGGAGTTCGTGCTCACGCTATTGCAGGACGAGAAGGAGATCGTCTCCGACGACGACCTCGCGCTCGTGGACATCAACTCGATGCAGCGCGAGCTGCACGGCTCGGTCCTGAAGCGTCTCGATCTGCGGCGGGCCGGCGCGGCCAACATCGAGGCCACCGATGAGCGGCTCGATCAGATCAACGGCTTCGTCGACGAACTGCTGCACCAGGAGTTCCGCGAACGTCTGCTCGGCACGCCCCGTACCCGTGAGCGGCTGTTGTACATGGTGTACGAGCACCGGCTGCTGAGGGCGCTGTCGCGTGGCGCGACGCAGGCACTCGAGATCGAGCGCATCCAGACGCCCGGGTTCAACGTTGCGCTCGAAGAGCTCACCGAGGAACTGACCGACCGGCTTATCAAGCGGATGGGTCTGCAGTGCACCAAGGACTCGACCGGCGAGGACGTGGACAAGATCAACACCGAGCTCGACCAATACGTGCCCGATATCGTCCGCGAGACGCCGGACAACATCCAGTTCTACCTGATCGCGCGGTTTCTCAAGAAAGTCGTCTGCGACATGGTCTTCGGACTCGGCCCGTTGCAGGATCTGCTCGACACGCCGGCAATCAGCGAGATCATGATCGTCAGCCCGGAGCAGGTCTACGTCGAGCGCGGCGGTCGGGTCGTCAAGTCCAGCCGTACGTTCCTCGGCGACGAGGCGCTGATGGCGGTGATCGAGCGCATCGTCTCGCCGCTGGGCCGGCGTATCGACCGTTCGACGCCGCTGGTGGACGCCCGGTTGGCCGACGGCTCGCGGGTCAACGCGATCATCCCGCCGCTCGCCCTCAAGGGCCCGTGCCTGACGATCCGGCGCTTCCCCTCGCACCGGATCACCGCCCGGGATCTCGTCAAATGGGGCTCGATGACCGAGGCTGCATACGCCCTGCTCGAGGGGTCGGTCATGGCCCGCAAGAACATCCTGGTCGCCGGCGGAACCGGCTCCGGCAAGACCACGCTGCTCAACGTGCTCAGCAGCTTCATCCCGGAGGACGAGCGCATCGTCACGATCGAGGATTCCGCGGAACTCCAGCTCGACCAGGAGCACCTCGTGAGCCTCGAGACGCGCCCCCCCAACGTCGAGGGCAAGGGCGGATACACGATCCGCGACCTGGTGAAGAACGCACTGCGAATGCGTCCGGACCGCATCATCGTCGGCGAGGTTCGGGGCGAGGAAGCCCTCGACATGCTCCAGGCGATGAACACCGGTCACGACGGCTCGCTGACCACCATCCACGCCAACAGCTCACAGGACGTCGTCTCCCGGATCGAGACGATGTGCCTCCAGGCCGCCGACATCCCGGTGTCGGCGATTCGGCGGCAGTTCACCCAGGCAATCGAGCTGATCGTGCACATCCGGAGGCTCAAGGGCGGTCGGCGGCTGATCGCCCAGATCACGGAGGTCATGGGCATCCACCCCAACACGGGCGAGGTGGAGATGCGCGACATCATGGCGGCCGACGGTGTCGAGGCCGACGCGCAGCTGCGGGCCACCGGGTACCTGCCGACGTTCCTTGGCGACCTCGTCGACCGCCAGCTGATCGATCTCGACCGCTGGTTCGGGAGGGACCCGTCGTGACCGGAATGCTGGTGGCCTTGCTGTTCGGGCTCTCGGCATTGCTGATGGTGTGGTCGCTCCGGAAGAAGCTCCTGGAGCGCTGGAACAACGACGTGGCCTGGGTGAAGCACACGGCGTGGCGGTTCACGCCCGACCCCGTGGACGCCACGCGGTACGTGGCGCTCTTTTATACGGGCGCCGTCGCGATCCTCTTCCTGCTCCTGCTGATGCTGCCGAACAAGGTGATTGCGATCGGCATCTGGATCGTGCTGATCGTGATCCCAAAGATTCTGGTCAGCCGCGCGTGGTCGAAGCGACGCGAGAAAATCGAGTCGCAACTCCCCATCGCCGTGCGGCAGATGTCGTCGACCGTCGCGTCGGGCATGACACTGGCGCAGGCGATCGAGCGCCTGGCCGCCCGCGCGCCGGAACCGATCCGTGTCGAGTTCCGCATCATGACCGGGCACTGGCAACTTGGCGCGGACTTCGCCTCCACGATCGAGGAGGCCAAGCGCCGCCTCGACCTGCAGAACTTCAACCTGTTCGCCTCGGCGATCCTCGTCAATCAAAAGCTCGGCGGCAACATCAGCGAGACGCTCGACCGGCTTGCCGGTTCGCTGGAGTCGATCGAGCAGATGCGACTCGAGGTCCACGCGGCGACCTCAGAGGGCCGCACGAACATCAAGGTGCTCGCCGTCACGCCGTTCCTGATGCTCGGGCTGATCGCGCTGATGGACTCCCAGGCCGTCGGGCTGTTGCTGACGAAGCCGTTGGGCCACCTGCTCCTGGCCGCGGCGGCATTGCTCACGGCGGCGGGCACGCTGTGGGCGTGGAAGATCGTGAACGCCGATGTTTGAGCAGGTGCCCGCCATCGCCGTGCTTGGAGCCTCCTGTGGAATGGCGGGGCTTGCGGCCGGCATCGGCTCGTACGTGCTGGCCGTACGCGTCCGCGAGGAGGCGGCCCGAACGCGCGTCGATCTCGGCGACAAGCAGCGGCGTCTCCGCCGGGACCGCGCCGAGCAGGAGTCCGGGATCTTCGGACTCATGGTCGCGGCGCTTCCGCCGTTCACAGCGGTAGCGCGGGCGCTGCCCGCGTCCGCCGGTGAGTCGCTCCTGGAGCGATACGTGCGGGCCGGCTGGCCGGGCGGTCTCGACGACGACGAGATCGTCGGCTTGGCGCTGCTGATCGGGGTGCTCATTGCCGTGTTTGCGACGCTGGCGATCCTGGTGATCTACCCACTCGCCGCGCCGCTGGGCGTGCTGGGGTTCCTGATGGGCCCGGGGCTCGTCAGCGGGTCGCTCACCCGCCGCGCCGCCGATCGCGACAGGGACATCGCCCGGACCATGCCGTTCGTGCTCGACCTGCTCGTCCTCACGATGCGGGCCGGGGCGCCGCTGAACACGGCGATGGAACGCGTGGCGATCGACTACGCCCGGCACCCGATCGGCCTGGAGTTCAGGTCGGTGCTCATGGACCTGGAGATGGGCGTGACCAAGGAGGATGCGCTGGCGAACCTGGGGAACCGCGTCCCGATCGAGGCGGTGCGCACGTTCGCCGACGACCTCACGGAGGCCGAGCTCCTCGGCCGCCCGGTTGCCGACACGTTGCAGCGACTGGCCGACCGGTCGCGCGAGCGACGGATCACGCAGGCGAACGAGACGGCGGGCCAGGCGAAGGTCATGGTGCTCGTGCCGGGCATGCTCGTCTTCATTGCGACGCTGCTGTTGTTGTTCTCGCCGTTCGTGGTGAAGTATTTCTATGGTGGATATGGGGGGGTCTGACCCTTGGCTTTCTACGTAACCGTCACACAGGGCGCCGACGAGGGCAAGACCTTCCAGGTCGAGCCCGGCGAGTGCATCATCGGCCGCTCGCCGTCGAGCACGATCGTCCTGCAGGACGAGTCCATCGCCTGGGAGCACGTCATGCTCCGGGAGGTCGAGGGCCGGCTCACCGTCGAGAACCTCTCGGCGGCAGGCACCAAGGTCAAGGGCCGTCGGGTCACCGCCGAGTTGAAGCTGGCGAGCAACGACGAGATCCAGCTCACCGAGCAATGCCGGGTCGTCGTAACTCAGAAGGCCGGCAGCGGGCCGCGGCGGGTCTCGAAGCGCGCCCGCCTGCTCCTGGTCGTCTTTGTGGGCTTGATCGTGCTCATCGCGGGGACGGTGTGGTGGCTGCAGCCGGCGGAGCCGCCGCGGCGACAATTCACCCATGACCACTGGAGGCACGCGTTCTCGCGCATCGAGGATCGCCTGGAACGCTGGACGGACCGGAACGACTTTCCCGAGGAAGCGCTGACCGTCTATCGCGACGCGTGGCGCCTCGAGCAGGCGCTGAACCCCGCGGCCGCGGCCGAGCGGTGGGAGCGGATGCGGGCGATGCTCCTGACGATTCCGTTCAGCCGCGGCAACGGCAAGGAGGTGCGGATCGCGGAGATGGGGGGGGATGACTCCAGGACGCTCAGGGTGATCGCCGGCTACGACATCGCGTCCAGCAGCACCGATTTTCAATGGAACACCGACGACGCGTATGCGGACGCGCTGGTGTGGTTCGTCCGGAACCGCGCCAAGTACAGCCGCCTGCGTGCGGAGAAAGAGCGATGAGGACACAGATTGGAAAGTTTCGAATCATCGAGCAGATCGATCCCGGGGGCGCCACGACCGTCTATCGGGCCGAGGAGGACCTCGGGCAGGACTTCACCCGCCCCGCCGCGGTCAAGATCCTGCAGGCCGTGGACATGGACGACGCGCAGAAGGTCGCGGTGCTCCGCCACGAGACCGGGATGCTCCTGGAGCTCTGCTCCTGCCCGAACATCGTCACGATCTTCGGCATAGGGATCGACGAGGAGGCGGGGCCGTGGATCGCCATGGAGCTGCTGAGCCGCAGCCTCAAGCACATGATCGGCGAGGAGCCTGCCGACCCGGACCAGGTCCGTGTCCTGCTGCGCGACACGCTGCGAGCGCTGGCCGTGGTGCACCGCGTGCAGCCGCCGATCCTGCACCGCGACCTCAAGCCCAGCAACATCCTGAGCACGGACTACGGCAACTGGTGCATCGCGGACTTCGGCCTCGCGCGGCGCTGGGAGGCGGACGAGACGCTGCACCTGGCCACGGTGCAGTATGCAGCCCCGGAACTGCTCGACACGTCGCTCGGGGCCGAGACGACGAAGATGGATCTCTACTCGCTGGGGATGGCCGCCTACGAGTTCGCCCTGGGCAGCGTGCTCTACCGCAAGCAGTTCCCGTCCGTGTACGACCCGTACGCCGACAAGTCGTCCAAGGGTGACGAGCGCCCGAAGTGGATGTACTGGCACACGTCGATGCAGATGACGCTGACGCCGATCGCCGAGATCATCGAGGACTACCCGACGGACCTGTCGGACCTGATCGCCTCGATGACCGTCAAGCCGCTCGATGAGCGCCCCGGCTCGGCCGCCGAGGCGCTGAACCGCCTCGGCCGCGTCGAGGGCGCGGCGATGGTCGTCGCCGCGCCGGAGGACGATATTGAACCGGAACTCGTGCCGGAGAAGTGGCGGATCCCGGCGCTGGTGGCGCTGGTCGCGGTCGTGCTCCTGGTCATTTCCGCGGCCGCGTTCGTCATGATCCGGTCGGAGGGACGGCCGCGCGTCCAGCTTGCCGCCCTCTACACGGGAACGCTGCCGATCATGGTCACCGGCACCATCGAGAAATTCCCAAAGGGCGGATCCGCGACGATCGACCTGCCCACCGGGTCGTCGTTCCCCGTCTACGTCGACGACGACGGCGGTTTCTGGTCGGAGGTCGATCTTCCAGAGACCGGCAAGACGCGCGGGTTCCTCAAGGTGAAGAACCGGCACAGCGTCTCGGTCGCGACCCCGACCGTCCACCTCGAACGCATCGCGCCCGAGACCGTGCAGCTCGTCCTGTCCACCTCGCCGGTCGTGCCGAACGCCGAGGTGATCATCAGGCCGCAGAGTCGGCCGGATGAACCCATGCGGCTCATGACCGACCAGTCCGGTCAGGTCCACGCCGAGGTGCCGTACGGCCGGTTCGACCTGTCGGTCAACCATCCCCGCTACAGGCAGCTCGCCGACAGCTTCAGCACGGGGGCCAAGCTGCAGCGGACGCTGGTCGCGAGGCTCGACGAGATCCCGCTGGCAGAACTTTACGCGGAGATGCAGGATCTGATCGGTCGCATCAAGCGGCTGGCGTCCAACAAGGCCAACTGCCCGCCCGGCCCACTCAGCGAAATGGAGACCGGTCGGCTCGATCAACACATGTCGCGTCTGGCGATGATCGCCACCGACAACCCGGACATCGAGCTGTTTCTCAACGCCGTTGGCCGGGTCGAGGAGTGCAACCCGGAGAGCTTCACCGACGTCGAGGATGCCGCGGCGAACGCGACGGCGGCGGTCAACGCCCTGGTGGTGGCGCTGCCTGAGGACCAGCGGGGGCCGGGGAGTGCCGGCCTCGCCGGTGCAGCAGGCGGTGCGGGCCGATCCGGTGCAGCAGGCGGCGCGGGCCGATCCGGTACAGCAGGCGGTGCGGGCCTCGCCGGCATAGCTGGCCTCGCCGGTGCAGCCGGTGGAGGCGGGCTGCCGTTCCTTGGCGGAGCAACCGGCGGCACGTCCGAGGCTGCCGCTGCGGCGGCCGCCGCCAGCAGCAACCCCGCGGTACAGGCGATCATTGAACGGCTCCTTGGGAAGGCGGGCGCCGCCGCCGTCGACCCGGTCGTCGTCGCGCGGCTCATGGCCATGTCGCTGGGCGAGTTCGAGACGTGGCTCGCCGGGCAGGTGCCGACCGGGGCGTTGTCGCTCGTGCGGCTTCCGGAGCAGAACAAGATCCGGCTCCAGGGGGTGCTCTTCAGCGAAGCGGAGCTGGAACGCCTGATCATGCGTTTGCTCCCCGCCCTGGGGCGACTGCAGCTGGAGGTGCGAATCGACGCGTGGGATGTCTGCCGGGACATCAGGGTCCGTCTGGAGTCGATGGGTACCGAGGGTATCCGCGTCCACGCGCACCTGGCGCCCGGCGACGAGACCATCTTCGTCCTGCTCACCGAGACCGACGCGGTCGACCGAACGGCGGTGATGGAGGCCGCCGAGGATTTCGTGATCGACACCGCCCTTGTCCGGGTCCAATCGTTCAGGGGATAGGTAGTGCCGATGCCCCAAAACTTCCTCGAACTGCCCGGCTACGCGCCCATTCGCCCGCTGATGCTCGATCCCGACGTCACGGAGATCATGATCAACGGTCCGCGGAAGGTGTTCGCCGAGCGCCGCGGGCGGATGGAGCTGACGCCGTTCCACTTCGACTCTGAAAGGCAGCTCAACAACCTGATCGAGTTGATCGTGCAGCCGTCGGGGCGATCGGTCGATGCGGCGCGGCCCTACGTGGACTGCAGGCTGCCCGATGGATCGCGGGTGAACGTCATCATCTCGCCGCTGAGCGTGGATGGGCCGGCAGTGACGATCCGCAAGTTCACGCGGAGCCTCAAGGAGGTGCAGGACCTGGTGCGCGTGGGCACGCTGTCCGAGCCCATGGCCGAACTGCTCTCCGCCGCGATGAGGGGGCGGCTGAACATCATCTTCGCCGGCGCCACCGGCACCGGCAAGACGACCACGCTGGGCATTTTCAGCACGATGATCCCCGACTCCGAGCGCATCATCACGATCGAGGACACCGCGGAGTTGCACCTGCGCCAGGCCAACGTCGTCACTCTGGAGTGCCGCCGTGCCAGCGTCGAGGGTACGGGCGAGGTGACGCTGGAGCACCTGTTCAAGAACAGCCTTCGTATGCGGCCGACGCGGATCATCGTCGGCGAGATCCGCGGCGGCGAGGCCGTCGAGATGCTCCAGTCGATCAGTTCCGGCCACGAGGGATGCCTCGTGGTGCTGCACGCCAGTACCCCCCAGGACGCGGCGGCGCGTCTCGCACTGCTGGTGCTTTCGCGCGGGCTGCACCTGCCCCTATGGGCAGTCCACAAGCAGATCGCCGACGCGATCGACCTGATCGTCCAGCACGAGCTGCTGGCGGACGGAACACGGAAGATCACCCACATCACCGAGGTCACGGGCGTCGAGGACGACGCGGTGAAACTTCGCGACCTCTTCACCTTCGAGCACGACGGCCCCGACGAGACGGGAAAGGTCCCGGGCCGCTTCGTCGCCAGCGGCGTCGAGCCGGGATTCCTTGGCAAGTTCCGGAAAGCGGGCGTGTCATTCAGTCAATCAGCCTGATGCGCTTCGTGAGTGTGTCGTCCTTCTTGAAGATCTCGACGCCGGCACCCTTGGCGTCGTCAAACCAGCTCTGGATCTGCTTCGGCTCGAAGTATGCGTCCTGCGAGGTGACAAACGGCCAGCCCAGCCACGTCCACGGCGTGCGGGCGACGGCGCCGTAGCGCAAGAGGTCCAGCTCGCCCTTCCACCAGCCGCCTGCGTACTCGACCTTTCGGTATTGCCAGCCCTCGGCGTAGTAGTTCGGGAAGCCCTCGGGGAACAGTGAGGCGGTCAGGTAGCCGTACGCGAAGCTCAGGTCAACCTTCTTCGGCGCGTCGATGATGCCGTTTGGGTTGCGACTCAGCCCGTCGATCTTCGGAGGCATGTCCGGATACGTGCGGCGACGGTCCGTCTCCGCGATCACGTCGCCGACCCCCGTCTTGTCGCCCTTCGGGAGCTGCATGAACACGGTCGTCTTGTCGAACATGTCGCGGTGCACCTCGGTGCGCGCGAACTGCTCGCTGGCCCAGATCAGCGCGATGGCCGGGGCGATCAGGAGGAAGAAAACGAGGGGAAGCATGACGAGGGCGGCTTCCGTAATGGCGGTGCCTGTGTCGTCGCGGTGAAACCAAAGCAACGAAGGCGCGAAGGCACGAAGGCGCGAGGTGGGTCGCTCTCTTCGTGTCTGAGCGTCTTCGTGCCGCTTTGGCTCTTCTTCAGTGCGTGGCAACATTCTGTATATCCGCCGCATTCAAAGACAAGTCCGGGAAGATCGTCCCCGCTCTCGCCGGGACGAAGTTGCCGTGGGCGAGCCTGGGCTGCCACTGCCAGCCCCACGTCGACCAGACGCGGTAGGGGAAGGGGATGTACTTCATGAACAGCCCGTCGATGCCGAGGTAGCTCTCGGCCTGGGCGTAGGCGATCGGTCGCACGGTGTCCCTGGACTTGAACAGCCCGCTTGCCATGAAGCGCAGCGGGTACCGCGGAGGCTGGCCGGACTCCGTGTTGGTTGTGCGCTTCCGCGCAGCCGCGACGACGGTGAACTGCTGCCACGAGCTTGGGAAGAACAAGTCGAAGAACCCCGGGCCGAACTCCAATGGGCTCACCACCGGTGTCGTCGTCAGTACCACATGGTTGAAGCCGCCGTAGATCCACCCGACGAGGGCCGAGATGATCCAGAGCCGCTTGTACCACTTCTTGGCCTTGCCGACGAACATCCACCTGAAGCCGCCCGTCGGCGCCGTGTTGGCGTCCACGCCCTTCAGGTGGTCGGAACCGTACCAACCGGGGTCGTCGTACAACTGCTCGTAGTAGGCGCGGAGAAAAAAGGGAACGATGAAGGTCAGCGGAGTCCCGCTGTGAAGCGGAGGCACCATCGCCTGGCCGTCCCCGCGGATGATCTCAATGTCGCAGTCGAAGTACTTCTCCAGCGCCAGCGTCTGCAGACGGATGGCGTCCGGCACCGCGCTCTGCCAGGCGATCTGGTACTGGTGAAGTTCCGCAATGTTGATGAAGAGCTTGTACACGTTCGCCAATGCGGGCACGACCTCGATCACGAACGGAATCCACATCGGTGCGATCTCCAGGCTGAAGATCAGCAGGAACGTGCTGATGAGGCACACAGGGCAGGCGATAGCCGCAGCAGGACCGGCCGAGCACGGGCCGGTGCACGCACTCTTGATGGCCCGGGCCCACTCGATCGGAGGGATGAAAATCGCGGGAAGCACGGCCAGCGTCCCCGTGATCGCCGTGGAGTTCTGCAGGATGCGCATGTTCGTCCCGTTGGCCAGGTTGAGCGCCCGGCTCGTCCAGACCGACGCGGAGTACGCCGCGGCGTCCGCGGCGGTCTGGGCCTCGATCTTGGCGGACGTCACTTTCCCCGTGTTCCACACCATCGCCAGCATCGCGTAGAAGACGAACCCCATGAACAGCACGAGCAGCGAGACGTTGCCGCGCCGGCAGCGGTGCAGGCGTCGGGCGCCCGCGCCGATACGGGGCAGGTTGAGGCCGCTGCGGTCGTCGGAGAAGAAGTCGAACATCACCAGAATTTCTTCCACCATTTGTCGTCACCGAGCTCGAAGGGGAAGGGGGAGTTCACCTTCCATCCTCCCTTGCGAAGCGACTTGTGGATGGGGAACCAGGCGAGCACGTTCCCCTTGCGGCCACCGGTGGATTGGAGCCACACCGTGTGCTTGATCGTGAACGCCGTGCCCGTGCCTACCGGCGTGGATTTCGTGAGTCCGGGGATGAACTGGAGGCTGGGCAACGTGAGCAGGAAATCGTACTCGACCGTGATCTTGACCTCCTTCGGCGACATCGGGTCAATGTTAAGGACTGAGTCGGCGAACAGGTCTACGGCGGCGGCGGAGCCACTCCGCAGGAGGCTCAGCACTCTGTTGGGGCCGGCGTTAATGGGATCGATGATGTTGCTGGGCAGGCTGATGCTGGTGGGAAGCGGCAAGGTGATCCCCGCGATACTGAGCGGAGGGATTTGCAACGGGTTCGGGATCAACTGGATCGGCACCAGGAACGGGTTGTAGAACGTCCGGTCGCCCTGCGAGTAGGGGTATGGAGCGATGAGGTGCTCGGATCTCGGGATGAGCGGCGGGAACGACTGATACCATCCCCCGAAATACCCGAAGTCGTCGCGGAGTGTCTTGACGGTCGTTGCGGCGTGCGCGTATTTGAAGCGCGAGGCATAATTGCCGTTCTTCCACGCCCCCCCCTGCGACTGGAGAAGACGCTCCATGTTCTCGGCACTTTCGTTACTCGAACCCGTTCTCGGCGAAATCGACGCGAGCACGAGATCGGCGGCGAGCTGGGGACGGGTCTTGTCGACCCACTCCGCAAATGGCGGGAACTGAATCACCGAGGCGATATTCAGGCCGGGCATGTCTGAATCGAAGCTCACGATCGCCGATCGGGCCGCGGCGAACGCCGCGTAGCGCACGACCAGGGACGCGTTGGCGATCAGCGCCAACTGGATGATCATGCACATGACCAGAAGCACGATCGGCAGGACCAGGGCGAACTCCGCCATCACCGTGCCCGTGCACGCGCGGCATTCGCCCCGCACGGTACGGTGGCGCCCGCTCGCGAGCAGGCGCCCCCAGAGACTGATCGCCAGGCACCCCAGCACCGCTATCACAAGGACCAGCCCGATGTTGAAGAGTCGGTTCGCCCACGGGAACGCGGGCAGGTCGAGCCGGGCCGCGGTCGCGCCGGGGTGGGCGACCACGACGAGACCCGCGTACGCGACACCGGCCAGCGAGGCCTCGACGCGAATCGACCGGATGAAACGTCGGGCGTCCATCATGCCTCCTACCAGCTCACCGACAGCAGGAAACGGTGAATGGCGAAGAACTGCGCGAGCGTCAGCCCGATTAACAAGGCCAAGCCGAATGGCGCTTCGGTCTCCTTGAACGGGTAGATATTCGTGCGGCTTCGCGTCACGAAGGCCGTCAGCAGGTTGCCGGCGACGATCTGCGCCCGTGCCATCAGCGTACCCTTCACCGCCCAGTTGAGGACCCCGATGACGGCGGCGACGATGAGCGTGTTGAACAGGACGGCCACCACCGCGTCAAAGCCGAGCAGGACACCGACCGCCCCGAGCAGCTTGACGTCGCCGCCGCCGAGGCCGCGGGCTATGAAGCTGACGATGCCGATCACGGCGCAGAGGCCGAAGCCGAGCATGGCGTCACGCGGGCCCGAGGCGCCGAGCCAGACGACCGCCACGTCGGCGCCGAGTGCGTGGAGCACGGGCGGCGCCGCCGCGTTCAAGGCGAGCCCGATCAGGATCGCCGGATACGTCAGAATGTTGGGGATGCGTCGTGTCGCCACGTCAACCCACGCGGCGGCGACGCACACGATGAAGCACAGCGACAGCAGGTAGAAGCCGTACTGTGTCTGCTTCGACCACAACTGGAGGCCGGCGGCGATCACCGCCGCCATGCAGATCGCGAGCACCCACCACGACACCACCGTGGATGCGGTGAGGGGCTTCGAGCCCTCAGCGGCAGCAACAGTCTCGGTCGTCGCCGCAGCGTGCGCGGCGGAGGGACCGGTCATCCCGGTGGCTCGAAGGTGATGTCATCGACTTCCGTGGCGCCCTCTGTGAGTTTCTTCAAGACGACCTCGGTCACGAACCAGTAGATGGCGACGAGGACGACCAGGGCCACGATGATCAGCAGGACCCACTCGACCGTGTTGGGGCCGGACTCGTCCTCGTGGAGCCTGAGTGCGAAACGTCGTACGCGTTGCAGCATGTTCAAAGCCCTTTATGGAAACGGAAAGGAGATTACCTCGGCGATGCGGTACCAGTACGCCGTGATGATGGCGAGCATCCACGGGATGAGCAGGATGATCGGGATGACGATGACGGAGGTCACGAGCACCCACTCGGTCGCGAGTTGCCCGGTGGCGTCGTCCTCCAGGTCGCTCAGGGGCCGGGGGTCGGACATCGGTTCAGCGGTCAGGTGGTCCAAATGGTCATGGGTCATCTCGTGAGCCCTTCGCGGCAAAGATCTTCCTGGTGAGGTTCACGTCACCGGCCAGGCCCTTCCAGCCCAGTTCGTCGGCGAGCGCCGGGCGGTGACCCGTCCAGGTCAGGACCGGCTCGCCGCTGGTCGTGTCGAGATTGAACAGGTCATTGATCACGTAGGAGTTGGTCGCCTCGTCGAGGCCGACCTCGCTGATGTGGGTGATGAGCCGGCGCCCGGTGTGCAGCCGCGACGACTGGACGACGAGGTCCAGCGCCAGTGCCACCTGGCGACGCAGTGCGGCCAGGGGCAGGCCGATGTCGGCCATCATGCACATCGTCTCCAGCCGCCCGCACGTCTGGGCCGGTGTGTCGGCGTGCAGCGTCGCCAGCGATCCGCGGTGGCCGCTGGTCATCGCCTGGACCATGTCCAACGCCTCGCCGCGACGCACCTCGCCGATGACGATCCGGTCCGGCCGCATGCGCAGCGAGGTGACGAAGAGATCGCGCACGGTGATCTGGCCGCGCCCGTACGCGTCGGGCGGGCGCGCCTCCATCTGGACAACGTGTTTCTTCTGCACCTGTAGCTCGCGCGTGTCCTCGATCACCACGATGCGCTCCGTGTCGCGGAACTCGTTGGAGAGGATGTTCAGGATCGTCGTCTTGCCGGAGCCCGTGCCGCCGCTGACCACGATGTTCAGCCCCCCGCGAACGGCCAATTGAATGAACTCGAGCGCCTCGGGCGTGATCGAGCGCTTCTCCAGCAGGAAGTCCGCCGTGTTGGCCTTGCGCGAGAAGCGCCGGATGTTGATCGAGGTCTTGCCGGCCGC
>SMVB01294896.1_pt1 | contig 19327 bp, 20 predicted proteins | sample 2456461 | NCBI WGS metagenome assembly SMVB01 (sample SAMN11095934, study PRJNA526329) | marine sediment metagenome | biome: Marine sediment; feature: Surficial sediment; material: Deep marine sediment; isolation source: Hadal surficial sediment | place: Pacific Ocean | collected 2014-05 | depth...
CTGGCGCTTTCCCACCGACCAGGCACGCGTGCCGATGAAGAAGAACACCGTGGGCACGACGATGGCCGAGCTCGACGCCATCAGCCCGAACACGCCGATACCGGTGCGGTACGACTGCCCGGACGCGCCCAGCAGGGCGAACGCCGTCATCTGCGTGCCGAACAACGACATCAGCAGGACAAACGGACCGATCGAGCGGGTGGCGAGGAAGTAGTCCTCGCCGGTGCCCCGGAACATGCGGTGGCTGAGCGCCCCGACCACCAGCACCAGCACCATGTATAGCGCGATGATCAGCAGCGTCACGACGAACCCGCTGGGTGGCATGGCGCCGTCGACCTCACGGATTCCTCCGACTCCCCCGGGCTCCCTGGGGCCTCCGTCTCGAGCTCGTCCGGCCAAGCGTGTCGCACCGCGAGCCCGAAGGCCGCGGTAACCAGCAAGGTCCACAGCACGTGATAGGTGATGCCGATGGGCAGGCCGAGCACGACGCGCGGGTCGTTCCAGTACCACAGGTCGGTGTGCAGGACGTACAGCAACAGAAGCAACCCGTAGACCGCGTATCTCATGAGGACGTCAGGACCGTCGCCCCTTCGGCCGCCCCTTCGACCGCCCCTTCGACACGGATGGGCTCGTACTTCTCCAACTCGCGATACTCATCCATGGCGCGCAGCAGCCCGTCAACGTTGATGCGGTACACGTTGCCGATCAAAAGATGCACCAGATTCTCCTGCTGCTCCGGATATTGCTTGAGGAACTGCGCGATGCTGAAATCGGGATCGTAGTAGGCGTACACCAGCTTGCGCAGCGCGTCGATGCCGGCGACGAGCTCGGGTCCGTGGCGCCCGAGGCGGGCGCCGGAGAAGTCGTCTTCCTCGAACGCCTCCAGGATGGAGTCGGCCGCCATTTCTCCGCCCTTTAGCGCCAGGAATACCCCGGATGAGTAGATCGGATCGATGAACCCGAAGGCATCTCCCGCCAGCACCCAGCCGTCGCCGGCGATCTTCGTGCTGGCGTAGGAGAAGTCCTTCAGGACAGCGACCGCGTGCTCCTTTTCGGCCCCGGCGATGCGCTCCAACAGCGGCTTGCAACGCGCCGCTTCCTCCTCGAAAACGACGGCAGGATCGTTGGAGCGGCCCTTCACCAGGTAGTCGAGAGAACCAACTACGCCGACGCTGACGATGTCGTCGGGCTGCGGGATGTACCAGAACCACGATTGCTCGGTCTCCGTGTGCATGATCAGCGTAGCGCCCTCATCGATTCCCTCGCCGCGCTGGGCGCCCCGGAACCGGGTGAAGAAGGCGCAATGCTTGAGGTTGGGGTCGGTGCGTCGCAGCTTGAACTTCCGGGCGATGAAACCGCTCTGGCCAGTGGCGTCCACAATCACCCGGGCGGCGATTTCCCGTTTCTCGCCGTCCTTGAACTCGGCGCGGATACCGGTGGCGCGATCTCCGTCGAACAGTACCTCGTGGACGCGCACCTCCTCGAATACCTCGGCGCCCTTGTCGGCGGCGTTCTTCAGCAGCATGTGGTCGAAGTCGAGGCGGTCTACCTGCCAGGTCTGCGAGCTCTCGTGCGGATCAACCTCGGAGAAGTAGTAGGGCGCCGCGGCCCTGCCGCTCTTGGAGAAGAACTGCACGCTGCGCTTCTCAGGAAAGCCGCTGCACTTCATCTTCTCGAGCACGCCGAGGCGCTCCAACGTCCAATAGGTCGCCGGCATGAGTGATTCGCCGACGCGGAAGCGGGGGAACTTCTCGCGGTCGACCAGCAAGACCTTGCGGCCGCCGGCTGCGGTCAGCGCCGCCGCGGTCGAGCCGGCAGGCCCACCTCCCACAACGATGACGTCGTATTCGGCGTCGGGATACATCGTCAGAGCCTGGTCTTGCGTCAACGCCGATAACCGACGCCGAAGTACACCGTGATGGGATTGGCGGGAGTGATCGAGTTGTCCCCGAAGCCGCGCTGGTTGTACTCGCGGTTGGTGAGGTTCTTGATGTTGAGCTCCAGCATCACGTCGCGGAACGCATAGCTCGCCATGGCATCGAAGGTCAGCACGCCGTCGATGACGAAGTCGTTGTCCTCGGCGATGAACTGGTCGCTGACGTAGCGCGCGCCGCCGCCGACGACCAGAGCGCGGGCAATGTCCTGGCTTACCCAGGCGTTGAAGATGTGCCGGGGCGCAAACGTCGGTCGGTTGCCGGTGCGATCGACGGTGCCGAAGATGGGCCGGAAGAAGGGGTCGACGCCGATGATGATCTGCTCGGAGAACTCCGTTAGCACGGCGTCGTTGTAGGCGTAGGAGCTCACCAAGCGCAGGCCTTGCGTGGTCTCGGCGATGAGCTCGGTTTCGAAGCCGCGCGAGCGCTGCGAGCCCACCTGCTGGGTGATGCCGTTGGCGTCCGGGATACCGATGTTGGTGCGCTCGAGTTGGTACACGGCAAAGCTGGCGCGGGCCCGGCGGTCGAGAAACTCTTGCTTGAAGCCGAACTCGATCTGCTCACCTTCCTCGGGCTTGATGTCGCCGGTCTGGACACGGGGCGCCGGCGGCGCGAACGACTGCGAGTAGTTGACGTAGATGGAGCTGTCTTCTGCGGCCACGAAGACCAAGCCGAGCATCGGGCTGGCCTTGGTGTCGGTGCGCGAAACGCCGCTCAGCGAATCCTTGAAGTCGATGATGTCGACGCGGAAGCCGGCGAGTACCTGGAAGCGGTCGTGCAGGGCGATCTGATCGATGACGTAGGGCGCGGCAATAAGGGCGCGCGAATCGCCCGCCTGGCCGAACTGTGGGATCAACGCCGGCGGCCCGGTGGTCGGTGTTCCGGGGTCGTCCAACGGGACATTCGGCAAGACACCGACATCGAGCGTGAAGATGTCTGCCTGGCGCGCCAGCTCGAAACCGAACAAGAGGTTATGGCCGATGGACCCGGTGTACCCGTCGACGATCACCTCGAACTGGTTGCCGAGTACGTCTTGCCTGTCGTCCAGAAGGATCAGGCTGCGACTGACCAGCAGCCTTCCGGTGGGTATGAAGAACTCGTTGAACTCGGGGAACACTCCGTTGTACAGGGTGCCGTTCGACTGCCAATCGAGGCCGCGGTAGTAGAACTTGTCGCGGATGGTGACGTTGTCGTTGAGTCGGTTCTGGTAGTCGGTTTGGAAGCGGTAGATGTCCTGGTTCGAATCATCCAACCCCGACTGGTAGTTGTTGGTGCGTGGCACCCGCGGCACCTCGCCGAAAGCCAGCGGCAGACCGCTGTCGGGCAGGTAGTCGGCGCTGACGTACTCGAAGTTCATGTTGAGCGAAGCCGAGTCGTCGATCTGCCAAGTGACTGCCGGGTTGATGGCGAAGGTGCGGCCCTGGATGCGGTCGCGGTACGCATCGGTGTCGCGGAACAACGAGTTGACCCGGAAAAAGAGGTCGCCATCGGTGTTGCCGTAGTTGAAATCGGCCGCCGCCTCGACCCAGTTGAAGCTCCCGAAGCGGGCGCGCGCGCCACCCATGGTGTTGGGCACCGGCTGCTTGCGCACCAGGTTGACGGTGCCGGCAAGCGGGTTGCTGCCATACAGGAAGCCGCTGGGCCCCTTGAGAATCTCCACCTTTTCCACGTTGTACAGATCGTAGAAGGTGGTCTCCGGCTCCGAAGCCCCGTCGATCATCACCAGCGCGCTCGACAGCGAGTCGAAGCCGCGGATCAAGAAGAAGTCGTGGACGCCGTTGCCGGGCTGGATGTTGACGCTGCTGATGTTGACCAGCGCGCCCGAAACGGTGGTGGCGTACTGCTCCTCGATGAGCGCTTCGGTCACCGTGCCGACGTTGAACGGTGTCAGCAGCAGCGACAACGGCAGCTTGGTGGCGATGGTGTTGGAGCTCGGCACGTACGGCAGGCTGCCTTCCACGAAGATGAACGCGCGCGCTTGGCCGCGCGTGGCGGTTGCCCGAGATTGCTGTGGGTCGGTGGCGGCGTCCGCCTGCTGCGCCGCCGCAGGGAGAGCCGTGCCCACGAGGGCGACGGAAAGGAGGATGGTGAGAAGTCTCTTCATGGTCAGGTGTACCGAGCGTGTTGGAATTCCGGAGAGTAGAACTCGGGAAGCAACGAGTCGACCCGCAGAAGCCCTTCCCGGGTCAGTCGTATGAGATCGTCTTCGATCTCGAGCATGCCCTGTTCCTTCAGTGTCGTAAGCGGGCCGGCGAATTGCTCGACGATGTCGGCGCCGAACTTGTCGTCGAAGTAACTGGGCCGGATCTTGCCGAGCTTGAGCTGCAAGATGACCTCGCGGACGAGACGCTGCTCCGGAGTGGTGGCGAACGCCCGCGTCAGCGGCAGCTCGTCCTGGGCGAGCATGTCCAGATACACGTCCCACTGGGGCGAGTTCTGCACGTGCACTCCACTCATGTGGCCGAACGAGGAGACCCCCAGCGCCATCATGTCGGCACCCTCCCACAGCGCGCTGCGGTAGACGAAGTCGGTGTCCGGATTCTTCACCATCGTGTAGGCGCTGGAGCCGTGATAGCCCGCCTCGGCAAGTTGTTCGAACGCATAGGCGTGCCATTCACGCTTGGTCTCCCAGTCGGCCGGAGGGGCCTCGAGCTCGCCGTCGAAGAGCTGTTTCGAAAAGCGCGTGTTGAAGGGAAGCTCCATCTGGTAGACGGTGACCATGTCGGCGTCCACGTCGATCGCTTGCTGCACGGTGTCCCGCCAGGTAGCCCAGGTCTCGCCGACCATGCCGGCGATCAGATCGATGTTGATCCCGGGAAACCCCGCCTGCCGCAGCCACGGCAGCACGCGGTGGATCTCCTTGGAGACGTGGGCGCGGCCATTGAGCTCGAGGATCCTGTCGTTGAAGCTCTCCACCCCCAAGCTCAACCTTGTTACTCCGATACCACGAATGGCCTCCACCTTGGGTTGGCTCAGGGTGCCGGGCTCGCACTCGAAAGCGACCTCGTCGGCCTCATCCCAGGGGATCACCCGCTGCAGGCGTGCGGCGAGGTCCTCGAGCTGCTTAACCGAAATGTACGAAGGTGTGCCGCCGCCGAAATACACGTACTTGAGGGGGCGCCCGGCGATGGCTGCCTTCTGGGCGTAGAGCTCGTTCTCGCGCACCAGTGCGTCGCTGTACTGGCTCACCTGATCGGCGTTCTTGTCCGTGTAGACGCGGAAGTAGCAGAATTTGCAGCGCTTGCGGCAGAACGGAATGTGGATGTATTGGCCCAACGGCACGTCGGGCCGCGGCGCCGCACCGATGACCTCGTGGAAATCCGCCAGGTCTTCGGTATTCCAGAACGAGTATGCCGGGTAGTTGGAGACGAAAACGCTGCCGATCCCGGTGCTGCCCTCCAGGTCGGTTGGCGTGGTGGCCGGATCGGCGGCAATGCGTTTGCTCACGGCGTGCCACCCGCAGGTGCAAATGCGTACATCTGCCCATCCTCCGTGCCGATTATCAGGCGGCCCTGGGCGATGGCCGGCGAAGCGACGATCGACGAGCCGGTCTCGAACTGCCACAGCACTTCGCCGCTGGCGACGTCGAGCATGGTGACCTCGCCGCTGCTGGCGCCGAATATGACGCGGTCGCCGACGATCACCGGCGAGCTGTCGATGCGAGCCCGCATGCGATGCGTCCAGATGGGCGCCCCGGTCTCCGCGTCGATGGCGTGCATCATCTTGTCGCGGCCGCCGATCAGCAACCGGCCGCCGCCGATCGCCGCCGATGAATAGTAGGGGAACTTGCGCTGCGGATGCTCGTACTCCCACAGCAGCTCGCCGCTGTCGAGGTCGAGGGCGAGAACCTGATTCTCGAAGGTGCCGAAGTAGGCGACGCCGTCGGCGACGGTGGGGCTGCTGGCGACGTAGGCGTAGACCTGGACCGCAGAAAGCACCACACCATCGTGCAACCCTATAATGCGGCAAAAACCGTCGCAGCCCACCGAGACCACCTTGCCGTCGACGATCGCCGGCGTGCCGTTGACGTAGCCCTCGGTCTGGATCCTCCAGGCCAGGGTGCCGTCGGCGGCGTTAAGCGCGTAGATACTGTTGTCGTAGGAGCCGAATACCAGCTTGCCCTCGGAATAATTCGCTGCCGAGACGATGCCGGCGCCGGTGCTGTACACCCACTTCTGCTCTCCGGTGACGGCGTCGAGGGCATGAAACTCTCCCATCTCGTCGCCGAAGTAGACGACGCCGTCGAACACCGAGGGCGACGACTTGACCTCCGCCGCGGCCTGGAACCTCCACAGCTCCTCGCCGCTCTCCAGATCGAGCGCATAGAAGAAGGTGTCGAGCGAGCCGAAGTAGACGCGGCCATCGACGACGGCGGCGGTGGACTCGATGCTGTCGCCGGCCTCGAACATCCACACCGGTGCCAGGTTGTTCGCCAGGGCGTTGTCGGGGAGCACGGCGTTGAGGGCCGAGTCGCGGCGGAAGAGCCGCCAGGCGTCTTCGTCCTGCAGCAGCGCGGGCGATGCGGCGGCGGTGACGAGAAGGAACGTCAGTGCGGTTGCGGCAACCGGCACGCTGGCGCCGATCCGTGCCACCAGCGCCCGCGGTGTAGCCACTCGCGGGGGCTGCGCGGGTGCCGTGAGGCGCGATGACGAAGATGGTTCGCGGTGGGTCATGGCTCAGAAGGAGGCTTCGTAGAGGTTCAACAAGTCGTTCTCGGTCAGCGGCCGCGGGTTGAAGCCGGCGGTCCACTGTTGCGCCGCCTCTGCGGCAAGTTCACCCAGGTTGCCCCGATCGACGCCGAGTGCACCCAGACCGAACTCGGGGCCGCTGGGGCCACGTAGTGCCAGGATGGTTTCGCCGAGCGATGGCGACAGCTCTTCGTACAGGTCGGCGACGACTTCCGTGTTGAAGCGCACCACGGCCGGGAGCATCGCCGCCACCGCGATGCCGTGCGTAATGTCGAAACGCGCCGTCAACGGGTTGGCGCAGGCGTGGGCGGCGCCGAGCATGGAGCATTCGATGGCGGCGCCCGCCAGGTAGGCGCCTACCTGCATCTTGCCGCGTACCTCGAGGTCTGCCGCGCCGCTCAACGACGACGGAAAATTGCGCGACAGCAGGCGCCACGCCTCGCGGGCGTACATCTGCGAAACCGGGTTGCGGGCGGTGGTGACGTAGCTCTCGACGGCGTGGCCGATGGCATCGAGGCCGGTGGCGACGGCAACGGATGCGGGCACCGTGCCGGTGAGCTCAGGGTCGAGGATGACGGTACGAAAGTGCGCCTTCTCGTCGCCGCACGCCATCTTGAGGTGGGTGTCCGGCTGAGCGATCAGCGCGAACGATTGTGCCTCGCTACCGGTGCCGGCGGTGGTGGGAACACCCAGAGAAGGGAGCATAGGCTGTGTAGCCTTGCCCACGCCCCAGTAGTCTTCCATGCGGCCGCCGTTGGTCAGCAAGAAGTTGATGCCTTTGGCGCAATCCATGACGCTGCCGCCGCCGAGGCCGATGATGAGATCGATCTCGTGCTCCGCAGCGAAGCGGCGGCCCGCCTCGACGTGGGCCGTCGTGGGGTTTTCTTCGACGCCGTCGAAAACGAAAGCGTCGACGGCAAGGCCGGCGAAGGTGCCCAGAGCACGGTCGACGTGGCCGGCGTCTTCGATGCCGCGGTCGGTGACCAGCATGGCGCGGCGACCTCCGAGCTCGGCGGCGAGCTGGCCCAGCCGTGCAAGCGCCCCGGCGCCGAATTCCACCCGCACCATACCGATACGCGCCGACCAGGAGCCGACGGCGTCGCTGATATCACGTACGGAGACGCTGGTAGATCGCATTTTTCGGGGTTCTGTCTTTGGGGCCTGTTTACCGCTACGACCCTTGCGCGCCCGCCACCGGACGACGAGGAACGATGGTGGGGACACGAATAGCCATAGAACAACTGCTGGGGATGTCCCGAAGTTTATCACGCCGCTCCCCACGGAAGTCCTGGCTGTCCCCAGGAACCGTGGTGAAAGTGTCAGCGTGTCGAGCCGCTGGAATCGCTCGCCACCGCCGCAACGGGAGCCGGAGAAAGTGCCACAGTATCCGGCTTGTAGAATGCTACCAGAGCTCCACCGCCGGCTGCGAGCAGGATTCCGAGAATGAATTGCCAGCGGATGTTGGCAAGTCCACCGGCCGGCGGATGGAACGCGTAGGCGACCACCGCGTTGACCACCGGGGCGCCGGCGAAGACGATCGACATGACCACCGTCGGTGTGCCGCGTGACCCGAAAGCGAGCAACACGAAAAAGGCGCCGGCGGCGCCGACGATGCCGGCGATCAAGGACCATGTCAGCCCCTTGGCGGGGAACGTCCAATCGGCGCCGTTGAGCTTGAGGATGAGCAGCGGCGCCAATACCGCGGTGACGAAGTAGGCGATGCCGACGAACAGGAACGCCTTGTAGCGTCCGTTCACGGGGTCGGCCATCCCCATCTGGCCGGTGTGCAGAAAGACGCCGTAACAGCCCCACGAAACCACTGTCATCAGGGCAAACCCCAACCAACTCCAGCCAGCACTGCTAGCGTCCATCACATCCTCCGTTTCATTGACACCTCGGATCGGTGCAACTTACTGTGAGAACAGCGGCGTGGCAACAAGCCGGCTGCGCGGCGGCACCGAGCAGGGAGCCTGTCAGCACTCTGCTGGACGGGTCGTCGCGAGAGGGTTCCCCGGGCTGGACAGGTCAGCATCATGAGCATATCCGAGGCAAGCGCAACCCAGTCTTCGCGGGCGCGATGGCGCGTGACTTGTCCTCACACGCCCTCGCGCCCGCCCGCTTTGCGACCCCTTGAGAAGTCCGGGCTAGGCGCAGGGTTCGTCGTGTTGGCCCTGCTTGCGTTGGCAGGGCCTCCAGCATCGTTGGCAGGGCCTTCGCTAGCGTTGGTAGGCCCTCCACTAGCGTTGGGGAGGGCGCTGCAAACGGATGGGGGTGAAGCGCTTCGCGCTGCCGCCAGCCGCGGTGACGTCGCGGTGGTGGGCGAGCTGCTGTCGCAAGGTGTCGACATCGACGACGCCAGCGAATACGGCGCCACGGCGCTCGTCCTCGCCGCGTTGAATGGGCACGCTGAGGCGGTGCGTACCCTGCTCGACGCCGGTGCGGATCCCGACCTCGTCGACACGTTCTACGGCCGCTCTCCGCTGGGTTGGGCGACCCTGGGCGGCTTCGAAGAGGTCGTCTTGATGTTGTTCGTTGCGGGCTCGGCTGATTTCGATGTGCTCTTCATGGAGGCGGTCAACGTTGCCAACCTGGAGCAGGTGGCGGAACTGCTGCGCCTGCAGGTGCCGCCGGCCGAGGTTCTCTCCGAGGCGCTACAGCGGGCCATGGCGACGGGCAACGAGCCTCTGGGGCGGCTTCTGATGGGCGCCGGTGCGGTGCCGCCGCCGCCGACGATCATCTCGATCGACGCCGCCCGTTTGCGGCTGTACGAAGGGCGCTACGTCGATGAAGTGGGTTACGAGCTGGTGATTATCGCCGATCAGCAGACCCGCACCCTGCTGGTACGGCCTCCGGGTATGCGCAACCCGCTACGCTTCTTGCCGGTCGAGGAGACAACATTCATCGTGGAGCAGTCCGCGAACATTTCCATCCGGTTCGTGGTGCGGGACGGCCGCGTGGTCAGCATGTCGTTCACCCAGGCGGGCGCCACGCGGCGCATGAGCAAGCAATGAGGGCGCTGCAAACGGGGGCGGTGCTGCGAACGAGGGCAGTGCGAACGAGGGCGCCGCGAACGATTAGAAGCACCGTTCGCTCCCCGCGCATCGCCGCGATCTGCACGGCGTTCACCGTGTGTCTGACGTTCGCCCCCGCCCCCGCGCCCGCGCATCCGCAGACGGCCAGCGCAGGAGCTGCGCCGCAGTCGTCGAACTGGCCGTCATTTCGGGGTCCCGGCGCGCTTGGTGTGGCCTACGGTAGCGAGTTGCCCGAAACCTTCAGCGGCGCCGACGGCATCAACCTCGCCTGGCGTACGGAGATTCCCGGCATGGGCCACGCCAGCCCAGTGGTGTGGGGCGACCGGGTCTACGTCACCTCGGCGGTGAGTGAGATGCCGCCACAGCGCTATCTCGCGGAGTTGCCCGACACGCGCGACTCGATCGTCGATCCGACCACGCACCGCTGGGTGGTCATGGCGCTCGACAAGCGCAGCGGTGAGATCCTGTGGGAGCGTACCGCCGCGGAGGGTGTGCCGCGCACCGGCCGGCTGCGCAAGGGGAGCTTCAATAACTCCACCCCGGCCACGAACGGTACGCACGTGGTGGCGCTGTTCGGCTCGCAGGGGCTGTTCTGCTACGACAGCGAGGGTGATCTTCTATGGCACGTTGATCTCGGGGTCCTCGATGCCGGCTGGTTCTTCGACCCCACGTTCCAGTGGGGCACGGCGAGCTCACCGATCATCGAAGGCGACCAGGTCATCGTGCAGGTGGACGTGTTTGGCGGGGCGTTCATCGCCGCGTTCGATCTCGCCGATGGCACCGAACGTTGGCGGACGCCGCGCGACGAGGTGTCGTCGTGGGCCACGCCGACGGCGGTTGTAACCCCGGAGCGCATCGAGATCGTCACCAATGGCGGGCGTGCCATCCGCGCCTACGACGCCGCTACCGGGGAGCAACTGTGGATGCTGTCGCCGAGCTCGGAGATCGCCGTGTCGACGCCGATCTTCGTGGGCGGGTTGATCTTCGTGGGCTCGGGATATCTGCCCACGCAGCCCTTCTACGCCGTTCGCCCGGGCGGCTCGGGAGACATCTCGCTCGAGGCGGGGCGCCGCGCCAGCCGCCAGGTGGCCTGGAGCGTGCCGGACGGCGGCCCACTGGTGGCTACGCCCATCGTGGTGGGCAACTATCTTTTCGTGCTGTCGCGCGACGGCACCTTGTCGTGCTTCGATGCCGGCACCGGCCTCGCCATGTATCGCGACAAGATCGTGCCCGAGGAGGTCTCGTCATCGGGGCCTCTCGACGTGGCGGTGATCGAAGGCGCACCGCCCGAGGCGCCCAAGCCGGTCACCTTCAGCGCCTCGCCGGTGGCATCCAACGGCAGGCTGTACATCGCCAGCGACCGCGGCGATATCTACGTCATCGAGGCCGGGCCGTTTCTGCGCCTGATCTCCACGAACGCCGTCGGCGAGGCGGTCTTTGCGACCCCGGCGATTTCCGATGGTCTGCTGCTAGTACGGGCCCAGCACCACCTCTTCGCTTTTTCTAGGGGCGGGCGCGGGGGCGCACGATGACTGTGTTGCGCTGGCTTGGGAGGTAGGCGGGTCCAGGGACACGCGATTACGGCGTTGCGCTTGCTGCGTGTGCTCTACCCGGGAGGTCGCGTGGTGGCATGCGATGGTGGCCCATGTTATTTTTATGACGCGGTAGCCGTGTCGCCCGATACGGTGTACACGCCGACGTTCTTTCGAGGACCTGCTGGGCAGCCCCGGGTCCTTTTTTGTTGGAGAAAGCATGGTTGAAGTAAGGCTCAAGGAGGGCGATCGTCTGGAGTGGGCGATCAAGAAGTTTCGCCGCGAGGTGCAGCGCTCGGGTATTTTGCGCGACCTGCGCCGCCGCCGCTTCTATGTGAAGCCCAGCGAGGCGAAGCGCTTGAAGGCCGCCGCTGCTCGTCGGCGTCGCCGGCGCCAGATCCAGCGCCAACGCCGCAACGAGTTCTAGTCAGGCTAGCCCGCCTTTCAACCACGGCCGGCTAGGCCCCCAACTCCGGCGAGGCACGCATGTTCTGTCCCGATTGTGGCGCCGAGTATCGGCCCGAAATCCACCAGTGTGCCGAGTGTGGCGTGAGCCTTGTCCCGTCGCTGCCCGCGGAAGATGCGCCGACCCCCAACGCCAAGATCGTGCCGGTGTTTCGCACCACGGACGCCATGGTGTTGCCGATCGTCACCTCGTTGATCGAGTCGGCCGGCATCGAGTACTTCGTGCAGGGTAAGGAGGCGCTCAGCCTCATCCCCGTGGGCGCCGCGGGCAGCGCCGTCAGCCGCGCGTCGCTCGGCGCCATCGTGCACGTGCACGAGAAGGACGCCGCGTCGGTGCGCGAGATCCTCGCCGATGCCGAGCGCTCTCCTGTCGACGTCGAGGATGTCGACGGCGACTCGGGCGACTAGCTCGTTAGCTGCTAGCTCTGTCTTCCAAGGACGTCGTTCGCATCGGGGGTTGCTGACCGGGCGTGGCGGTGGCATGGGTACGCTCGTAGCGACGTTTATGTTTAGCGTGTCTCCAAAGCGGCTGCCCACCGAACCCATCGGCGCGCGCGTCGCGAAGAGCGTACCCATGCCACCGCCAAGCCCGGCTACCGAGGCCCGGATTGCTCAACAGGTCACGGCTGCGCGAGCGGGAAACGGACAACCGTTCGGGCTGTGAGTACGGTAGATTGCTGGGATCAGCCGCTCTTCCCCGGCGCTTTGCGAGGTGCTCATGTCCTTTCCGACCGAAGGCGGATGCTTGTGCGGCGCCGTCCGCTACCGCTTGTCTGCCGCACCGCTGGTCAGCATGCACTGTCATTGCGGCAACTGCCGCAAGGCCAGCGGCGCGGCGATGCTCACCTGGCTCACCGTAGACGCCGCCGACTTCGAATGGCTGCGCGGCGAGCCGCACCGCTACCGCTACGAGAGCGAGCACTACCCGGGAGCCGTGCAGCGCTGGTTTTGCGCCGTCTGCGGCTCGCAGCTCGGCTGGCACTGCGAGGACGACGGCACCCTGGACCTCACCGCCGGCAGCCTCGACGATCCGGGCGTCGTCGAGCCCACCCATCACGTGTTCACCCGCGGCCCGGTGCACTGGTTGAAGCTCGACGACGGCCTGCCGCGCCACCAGACGCGGTTTTCCGGGCACCCGCCGAGTCCAGGCTAGCGTCCTGCCTCGTAGCGCTTCGACTCGGGGAAGAAGGAAATCCAGCCGCGCTCGTAGGCGATCACCGTGACCAAGGTGTTGCCGTCGGCGTCGGTGGCCCACGCCGTCATGCCCTCGGCGTGGTAGCCGATGGTCAACTGCTGGCCGCCGATGGTCCGGGTCAACGGCGTGCGCGCCTTTTCGAGCTCGGCGAAGGGGAAGTACCAGGCGTCGCCGCCCACCGCCAGGCCGAGTCCCACCGTCGAAGTGTCGTGCTCGCCGGTGCGTTGCCGCCGTTCACCCGGGGTGAAGTCCTGATACAGGTACGGGCGACCCTCGCGGCCTTCGATCACCATCACCCGGGTGTCGGGATGCTGCTCGCGCCAGAACTTCCAGGTGGCCTGCGTCGACGGCATCGCGGCGAACGGCGTGCCCTCCATCTCGCCGAACACCGCCTTGCCGGCGAGTTGCGACCAGACGCTGTTGGTCTCGCGGTCGACGACCAGCAGGTTGTCGTCGATCAGGCCGGATGCGAAGTCGAAGGTGAACTCACGCTCGCCGATGCTGCGGGCGTACACGACGCCCGATCCAGTGAGTGGTCACCAAGTGGGAGCCAGCGGCGTGTCGCCGACCCGGTCGTTGATTACCTCGAACATGGCCAGGTAGCGGATCGGATAGGCGATTGGCCGGCCCTCGATCACCAGGCCCAGCACCAGTTCGTCGTCCTCTAACGGGGCTTCATCGGCCGACACGCTCTTCGGGTCGACGGGCACCTGGTGGACGCTCATCTCGACATCCTCGATGGGGCCTCCCGGGTGCGCCTGGACACGCGCGCGGACGGTGCGTTCCTGTTCTTGCACGCTGAACGGCACGGCGCCGGCGGGCAGCAACGCACCGGTGGCGAGAACGATGACAGCCATGCCGATGGCGATCGGCCTCGATGTGCTGGCGGACTTCATGTGGCCTCCTGACCCGAAACGGTGACACGCTTCCAGCGTGCGATGCAGGTCACGTTGCCATCCTGGCAACGAAGTCATCAAGTGCCCCACTCGAACTCGGTGAGCACGGGGGCGTGATCCGAGGGCTTCTGCCCCTTGCGCTCGTCGCGATCGATGTAGGCGTCGGTCGAGGTGTCCGCCAGCGCCGGCGTTGCCAGGATGTGGTCGATGCGCAGGCCATTGTTCTTGGGGAAACCCAGCATGCGGTAATCCCACCACGAGTACAGGCCCCCCTCCTGGTGGTGGCGGCGGAAAGTATCGACCAGGCCGAGGTCCAGCAGTCGCCGGAAGCGGGTGGTGAGATCTTCGTTGTACAACACGCCGCCCTCCCAGGCCTCCTTTTTCTCCACGTCGCGCTCGTCGGGGACGATGTTGTAATCGCCACAGATGGCCAGCGGAGCGGCGAGGTTGTGGCCGGCGAGAAAGGCTTCGAGCCGTTCGAGCCAGGCGAGCTTGTACTCGTACTTGTCGCTGTCGACGCGCTTGCCGTTGACCACGTACACCGAGATGATGCGGGCGCCTTCGACGGTGCCGCTGATGACGCGCGCCTGCGACTCGTCGCCGTCGTCACCGAAGCCGGTGGTGACGTCTTCGATGGGGCTCTTCGCCAGAATGGCGACGCCGTTGTAGGTTTTCTGGCCGTGCACTGCGGCCCGGTAGCCGGCCGCCTCGATGGCGTCGTAGGGAAACTGCTGTTCGGTACACTTGAGCTCCTGCAGGCAGACGACGTCGGGTTGGCGACGCTCGAGCCAGTTGAGCAGGCGCTCTTCGCGGGCGCGGATCGAGTTGATGTTCCAGGTGGCGAGCAGCATAACGCCGATCTTGCGACGAGGGTCGCGCGCACGCAAACTTCCAGATCCCCCCACGCCCCCCACGCTTGCTTACTGCGCCACCCCTTGAGACGTCCGGGCCAGGATGCGAATGAGGGCGACACTTGTGATTCCCGCGGTAAGGAACCATCTTCTTGGAGCGTGCGCCGCAGTTTCGGCACTCGCCGGCGGCCCGGCCCGGGGCTCGTTTGCGTTACAGACCGCCCTTTTGGCTAGGCAGGGACTCTGGCACCATTGTAGGGAAGTGGCCTTTCCCTGTCCTCGAGGAATTCCATGCTGATCAAGAAGTCGTCCGATATCAAAGAGTCCGAAGTCACGCCCGAGTCGGTATATCTGAATCGGCGCCAGATCCTGCAGGCTACGGCCGTTGGCGCCGCCGGTGCCATCGCCGGCGGGCTGCTGCCAGGCAGTGCATTCGCCGGGCCGGCGGCGGCGCAGGAAGGCCGCCGGCTTCCGGACGTGGTGGCGTCGCCGCTATCGACCGATGAGGAGCCGCATACCTGGAAACAAATCACCACCTACAACAACTTCTACGAGTTCGGTACCTCCAAGGAAGACCCGGCGCGTAATGCGCACACGCTGACCACCGAGCCCTGGACGGTGGCGGTGGACGGCCTGGTGGGCAAGCCGGCCGAGTACTCGGTGGACGACCTCATCAAGCCGAGCAAGCTCGAAGAACGCATCTACCGTTTCCGCTGCGTCGAGGCGTGGTCGGCGGTGATTCCCTGGGTGGGCGTGCCGCTGCGCGATGTTATCGAGCGCCTCGAGCCGGAGGCGGGGGCCAAGTACGTCGCCTTTCAGACGCTGTACCGCCCGGAAGAAATGCGCGGCCAGCGCTCGCCGGTGCTGGAGTGGCCCTACGTCGAGGGGCTGCGCATGGACGAAGCCATGCATCCGTTGACGCTGCTGGTGGTGGGCTTGTACGGGCGCGTGTTGCCCAACCAGAACGGTGCACCCATTCGCCTGATAGTGCCGTGGAAGTACGGTTTCAAGAGCATCAAGTCGATCGTTCGCATGAGCTTCGTGGAGAATCAGCCGCCCACGTCGTGGAACATCGCCAACTCCCGCGAGTACGGCTTCTACTCCAACGTCAACCCGCAGGTCGACCATCCGCGCTGGAGCCAGGCCACCGAACGCGTGTTGGGCGCTTTCTTCAAGAAAGAGACGCCCATGTTCAACGGCTACGCCGACCAGGTGGCGGACCTCTATGAGGGGATGGACCTGCGGCGCTACAAGTAAGAGCGACGGCCCATGCGAATCCGCGTTCTGCAGGCGGTCGTGTGGGCGGTGTGCGCCGCCCCCGCCGTCATCCTGCTGTATCGGGCCTTCGTGACCGGCGATCTGGGCGTCAATCCGGTGGAGACGCTGCAGCACGAGACCGGTCGTCCGGCACTACAGATCCTGCTGGCCACTCTGGCGATCACGCCGCTGCGTCGGCTCTCCGGCTGGCACAGTCTCATCCGGGTCCGACGGCTACTGGGGCTTTGGGCTTTCTTCTACGCCGTGGCGCACTTCACCACCTACCTGGTATTCGACCGCTTTTTTAGCATCTCGGGCATCATCGAAGACGTGGTGCTGCGCAAGTTCGTCCTGTCGGGCATGGTGTCGTTGCTCGCCCTGTTGCCGCTGGCGCTGACCTCGACCAAGGGTTGGATCCGCCGCCTCGGCGGCAAGCGTTGGCGCAAGCTGCATCAACTCGTCTACCTTGCGGCCATTGCCGGCGCGCTGCACTTCATCTGGAAGGAAAAGGTGCTGACCACCGAGACCATCACCTACTTCGTGCTGGTGACGGTGCTCGTCGGCTTCCGCGTTGTCGGGACCGGGCCACGGTTCCTGAACGCGATGGTCGGGGTCATGAAGGGGATGCTTTGCATGCCGCTGTTGCCGCGGGCGTGGGTCGTGCTGTTGGCGGCGGTGAACATGGCGTCGATCGCTTTCATCGGTCATCGCGAGGCTCAAGTGGTTCTCGTTGCCATGATGTTCGGCGGCATGGTCATGGCGGTGGTCTACGCCAAGCTGGGCTTCGTGCGCCTGCTCGGCGTGGGGCATTTTCACTGGATGCCGATGCTTGTCTGGCTTTACGGCCGGCTCGACGGCGCCGGAGCCGACCCGGCTTTCTACTACTGGATCCTGGCGCTGATCGCGATCAACGGCGCTTCGCTGGCCATCGACATCGTTGATGTGGGGCGTTATCTGGCCGGGGAGCGTGAGCCGACGCTGACGGTCTGACCTTGAGCGTTCTGCGAGGTGCTCGACGTACTGATTAAGTACGTCTCCGCGCCCGAATCGGCGCGCGCCTGGTCTCACGCACCCTCGCGCCCGCTTGCTTCGCGACCCGTTGAGATGTCCAGGCTAGTGCGACATCACGTAGACGCCAACGTTGATGCCGATCGCGTAGGCGGGGAATGAAAACCTCTCGTAGAAGTCGAAGTCGTCGTTCTCGCGCTCCCAGCCGTCGGCGATGTCCGTGTTGTGAGACATGAGAACCAGCAATCGCCCGTTCTTGTCGCTGATGCCGCGCAGGTGTGGGGTGGCGGACTCGGCGCCGCGTTCGGAAGTGGTGTTGCGACCGCTGCTCCGCCACCACTGGATCGACGGGATCTGGGGAATCTCCGCGATGTCGTAGAGCATCTGCCGGATGGGATGCTCCGGCGGGATGTCGAGGATCGGGTATTCGTCCGGCGGCAGCACGCGGCCGATCTCGCGGCTCCACATGTCCCATGCGAGCCAGCCCCAGAAGTCGTCGACCCAGAGGAAGCCGCCCTTCAACAGATAGGCGCGCAAGCGCTCCACCTCGATGCTGTCGAAGCCCACCGTGCCGACGTCGGACATGAAGATGAAGGGGTACTTGAAGAGCTCCTCGTCGTACAGTGTGACGACGACGTGGTTGGGGTAACCGGAGCTCGTACGGCTGACCGGCGCGGTGGTGAACTCGCCGAATCGGCTCATGAAGTTCCTGTCGCCGTCCGGGTAGTCGGTGTACCAGCCCTGTCCGAGGAATTCATGGCGCACGCTCTGGTACTCGATGCGGGCGAAGACGAAGTCGCCGTCGGCCGGGGCGCTAGGGTCCGGATACCGCGGCGGGGTACGCCGCCGCCGCCAGCCGTATTGGCTGTTTGGGGCGGTGGTGGGTTCCGCCGCGGTGGGCTCGCCGATGGCGGCAAGGAGACCCGCCACCTTGCTCTTGGGGCCCACCGGTAAGCCCTCGCCGGCGCCGAAGACCGTGGCCGTTGCCAGCAAGACCATGCCTGCCACCGTGGAGGCGAACGCTCGATTGGTGTTGCGGGGGTGCATCTCCCCAGTCTAGCAGGGTGCTGAAAGTTCCCGCGCGGCGGCGCAGTAACTATACGTTGAGATATTCCAGGCTAGTCGATGACATTGCGCAGCTGCACCAGCGTCGTCATGTCGAACCCCACGAAACTGTCCGGCAACACATGCGTTTCGGCGTCCTGCAGCGACAGGTCGATGCCAATGGCGTGCACCAAGTCCAACTGGGCAGCGGTAAGATTGCCCGCCGGTACCAGTTCGACGCCATCAGTATCGAAGTATCTGAACGTCGGCCCGCCGTCGATGAGGTCACGTGCCAGCACCTGATCGGTATACTCCGCCGTCCAGTTGGCACCGTCCCAGCAGTCGATGCTGCGCAACAGCGCACCATTCACCACGCGGAAGGTGATGCGCTCAGCGCCGCCGTTGAGCGCGTTCTCGACGGCGGCACCGCACGGCGGCGCGGCGCTGCCGGCGTCGATGTCGGCGACGAAGATAACGGTCTCGGCCGCCCCGAGGACCAGAGGACTCGGCAGGTTGTCGATCGACGCCCCCGCCATGCGTATTTGCGTCGCCATCTCGTCCATCGCCACGCGTGCCTGTTGGCGCAGCCCCATGGCATCTTGCTGGGCGTCGAACGTGGCCTGGCTCTGGAACAGCATCGAGTACATGCCGCCCAATATCATCGTCATCAAGAACACCGACACCAGGGCCTCGACGAGGGTGTAGCCGGCCTCGCTGGCGAGGTGCCCCGGATTTCTGTGTTGGGTTGCTCTCATCGTGGCCTCCGTGCGCTCAAGGGCGCGCCACCAGCACGGTCATCAGGGAGTCTTTGGCCGGCCCGAAGGCTGCCAGCAGCGAAATCACGCGCACCCGCATCACCTTGCCGACGCCAAGGTCGAGGACTTCCCAGCGACGCGTGTAGTCGACGATGCCGTCGTTGTCGACGTCCGGCATGTCGAAATACCCGGGCTGGTTGGCATTGATCGAGCCGCCGGGTGCGAGCCCGTTGAAGTCGACGTTCTTGAGCTCCTCGAGCTTCTGTTCGGCCAGCACCGTCGCCGAGGTCACGTCCTCGGCCGCCCTCTGCAGGTGGATGCTCACGCCGATGAGCTGTGCGACCCCCAAGAGAACGAGCCCCATGAGGAAGACCGACACTAGAGCCTCGATGAGTGAGAAGCCCCGCCGATCCCGGAACTCCGGAACCGCCGGATACTGCCTGAACCATTTTGTAGTCGCCACCATCCTGGTCTCCCAAGAGTTGCGGCACGTTGACGGGCCCGTGGGGCCGCGTCGAAGCTGCCAAGTTCCCTTTGGTGTTCCCATGTGATCTGTGCAAGTCCATGGCAATCACCATGCCTTACAGAAACGCTAACGTACATACTCTAGAAATTGCGAGGGGGTCATGAATTAATTTTAGTTATCATAAGTTACTATTGCTTATTAATA
>SMVB01166191.1_pt1 | contig 19325 bp, 17 predicted proteins | sample 2456461 | NCBI WGS metagenome assembly SMVB01 (sample SAMN11095934, study PRJNA526329) | marine sediment metagenome | biome: Marine sediment; feature: Surficial sediment; material: Deep marine sediment; isolation source: Hadal surficial sediment | place: Pacific Ocean | collected 2014-05 | depth...
CGGCCATGACGAGGGCCTTCCCGGGCGGGAATGGTTCCGCCACCAAGTTTACGCACCGGGCTTTTACACGGGCTACGGCGTCAAGACCATTCCAGGTATACGCGAAGCACTGGAAGAAGAGTCATGGGAAGAGGCGAAATATTACGTCACCGTCGTCTCCGAGGCTCTCTCCGACTTGGTCGCGCAAGTCCAAGAAGCGCGCGCTCTCGTCGACGGGCTAGCGTCCAACTAACGGTTACTTTGGCGGAGGCCGTTGAATTTAGCGCCGCCAGGATTTGGCGATTAGAACCGCACCAAACGCCATGAGGAAAATTGGGAACAAAGGAACGAAAAGCTCAATCACTCTTCCGATCGCGTTTTTGGGAAGTAGCTGCAAGGTTCTAGACGCCCAGAGTGAACCGAACGACCCTAACGCACCCATGGCCACGATAGCTATGCCAGCAATCTGCAGGGGCCGGTATATGCGGACTTCATTCGACTGTTTTGTTCGAACGACCATTTCGTTTTCTTCGGATGCTAAAACCCTGCGAACGAGCTACTCCAAGTCGAAAGCCTTGCACCTTGTGATGATCTCAGAGGTGGAGATTCCGGGCGTGTAGGCGACTGTGCGGAAAATACCCATTTTGATGGGCGTTCCGTAGAAGCGTTCGTACTGCTCCTCGGTGAAGTCGTCGCCGTGCACGACCAGATCGATGTCACGCTGCTCGATCCACTCGCGGGTTATTGTCAGCGGTGCGTCCGGAACCACTTCGTCCACGTAACGGCAACCGGCGACCGAGGCGACGCGCTCATCCATGGAAAGGATCGGCTCCCGCTTGTAGTTTCGCACGACCTCATCCGAGTGGACTCCCACCAGAAGATAGTCGCCTTGCTCACGCGCGGTGCGGAGGAAATTCACGTGGCCGTAATGAAATAGATCTGCCACCATATCTACATACACTTTTGTAATCGCGAGGCCTCCTAAGTTGATTGACGTACAGAATCAGGAGAGTTTCACTGATGCCTGATGTTAGGTCGCTAGAACTTTCACCCTGCCTGATGCGACTTCAGGATCTGGCCTGTAGACATAGTCGATGCCGGGCTCGAGCTGCTCCGCGTAAAGCACTTCTTCGTGACCGCCGTGCCGGATCGTCACAATGTAGTAGCCGGCTTCTGGGAGATCGAGGCTCGTTTGGCCGTCTTGACCGGTCGTTGACCGCACGAGACCGGACAGGACAGTCGTAGACGCGACTACGACTTCGGCTCCCACGACGACGCGGTCGTCGAAATCAAGAACCTGAAGGCTTCCGGTGTTCCGTCTTGGCAGGAAACGCCGTACGAAGTTCATGAACCCACCAGAATTGGGGGTTGGTTCGTCGGGCATCAGATCCAGAACGGCTTGTTCGAATCCGGTTTTCTTCGGGATCATCCACTCCGACCCGTACTTCAGACGAAGATACTCCTCGGGGGGATTCGGAACGTTGAACGGCACGCCCAGGAATTGGATTGGCTTTAGATCTGTATGCAGCTCGACCGGTATCTTGACCGTCGGCCATTGGTAGATGCTGCCTTCGACGACACGGTAACAGTTCCAGTCGAGCGGTGTGTCGAGCTTGCTCATTTCCACGCTTACCCCAAGGTCGCCGTTCGTGACGATCGCGTTGAAGCCGCGTTTGCGAAACTCGGCGACGACCGGCTCAATCAAATCCTCTGTGAGTCCGTGCACTCCGATGATCGAACCGATGTCGAGGTCGTCATCCCAGTCGATGAAGGCGCCATCACGGACCGCCCCGAGGCATGTACCGTGTCGCAAGAAGAACACCACTTCAAAATCATCGAGGACCGCTTTCGCCTCTTTGAGCACTCTTTCGGCCACGGACATATCCATCGGCACAATAACCGCCGGCTTCGTATCTAAAGGACTGGGTTCGGACATGGTCACACACTATTTGGCTGAGCGATAATAACGCGGAACTTGTTCATAGGGCTCTGCGGAGAACATCAAAAAGAGCCGTTGCGCTATTCGACCGAAAGACCGGTCGGACAGGCGACGCCGGTTCCGCCGAGGCCGCAATAGCCTCCCGGATTCTTGGCGAGATATTGCTGGTGGTAGTCTTCCGCGTAGTAGAACGTGGCTGCCTGAACAACCTCGGTCGTGATGGGATCGTAGCCCGCCGCGCTCAGCCGCTCTTGGTAGGTCGCGAGAGAAGTTTCCGCTGCCTGGGCTTGTGCGTCTGAATGGGTATAGATCTCGGAACGGTATTGGGTGCCGATGTCGTTTCCTTGCCGCATGCCTTGCGTCGGGTCGTGGGCCTCCCAAAACACTTTGAGGAGCTCTTCATAGGCGATCACACTCGGGTCGTAGACGACGAAGACGACCTCGTTGTGACCCGTTCGTCCGGAGCAAACTTCGTGATAGGTGGGGTTCGGGGTGGAGCCACCGCCATAGCCGACAGCGGTCGTGTGCACGCCGTCGAGCTCCCAGAAAATTTTCTCGGCTCCCCAAAAACAGCCGAAGCCGAACATCGCGGTCTCGAAGCCTTCCGGAAAAGGCGGTTTCAAAGGATTCCCGTTGACGAAATGCGCATCCGGTACGGCCATGGGCTCATCGCGGCCTGGAAGAGCCTCTTCAGGTGTCGGTAGCGTGAGCTTTTTGGTCAGAAACATCGTGTCCTCCGCACGCCAAGTCTATGCGCGGCGCGCCGAAAGACGCAAGTTTGTCCCCACTAGGCCCTAGCGAAAGGCGTCGCGCGCTTTGATTTTCGCGTCGAGGAAGTCCGCTTTCGGGACGTGAAGTAGCTCGTCGAAGAAATTTTGGATGGCTCCGAGGAGCGACTCGCGCAGATCGGCCCGCAGCTCGGGCGATAGAGGTTCGGACATTGTTTTGTCTGTTGTGCGGTAAAGGATATTCCTTCCTTGATATTGTCACTCTCGGCGTCGGCGGGGTCAACACGCCTATTCGGCGCGCAAGCTCGCGAGAAGCGGCGCACGAGAGACCGCGGCCACAGCGAGAAGCGAGGACACGAAGCCGCTCACGACGACCGCGCCGAGCAGCACGCCCAAAAAGCCGCCGCCGAAGCTCCCTCCCCGGGAGACGAGCGCGGGTGCTATGGCTACGAGTGCTGCGAGACTTCCGGTCAGAAGGCCCAGGAACAAAAGGAGACCGTTCTCAGCTGCGATCATGAGAGAGAAATGGCGGGTTTCGTAGCCCACGGCCCGTAGAAGCGCGAGCTCGCGTCGCCGCTCGAGCACGTTGCGCAGAAGTACCACCGCCAGCCCAAACGTTCCGAGAACGAGCCCGAGCCCACCTAGCATTTGGAACGTGGACAAGTAAGCGTTCTCCACCCGATGGTAGCCCGCGAGCTTTTCGCTCGTGCTCTGGACGTCGAGTCCGAAATCCGCGAGGCGGCCCTCGAGAAGCTCTTTCGCCGCGTCCACGCTTGCGGCCGGCGTGTCGATGAGGAAGAAGCGAAACCCGTCCGCTTCGGGAAAGTGCGCGAGGAAATTCTCTTCCGAGCTCAGAAGCTCGCCTTGAAAAATGCTATCGGCGAGCGTCGCCACGAGACGCAGCCGAAGAGGCGTCTTCCCTACCCGCGACAAAAGAAAATCCTCGCCAAGGTTCAGGTGGAGCACGTAGGCCATCGAGTTCGCGTCACCTATTACCGGGATGACCGGACCCGCGCCGTCGGAAAAGCTCTTTCGGAGCAAGAGCCAGGGATTGGCTTCCTCCTCTGGCGTCTCCGCGAGCGACTTCGAGAAGCGAAAGCGGCCTTCCTCGATGAACGCGTCGTTAGCGGCGAGAAGTCGCGGGTTCTGCGGCCGGTAGAGGTTCAAGCAGCTGGCGTCGTCTCCCGGACGCAGCCGGAAGGTCTGGATCGCAAGGTCGAGCGCGTCCGGGTCGTCCGGATAAGGCAAGTTGGCAGCGTCCCGTCCCTCGAGCGTGTTCGGGTCCCAGTGAAGCGGAAGAAGCGACTCCGCCATGAGCGGATAGCCGCCACTTCCCGAATCCCGCGCGAGATCCACGGCGCCGTCGTTCTTGCGAAACCCGTCGACGGCAACGATGGTAAAGCTCGCGAAAGCAATGAGTGCGATCGCCACGAGACTTCGGCCGGGGCGGTAGGTTGCGTTGCGAAAGCCGAGCCGTGCCATCGCTCGTACACCCTGCCCGGAGACGACGCGCTTGGCCTCCGCTTTCAGCCAGAGCCATTGAAACAACAAGAGAGAGACGAGAAGCAAATTCCCGGCCCCGAAGAATCCGGCGACTTGGTTGACGGCACCCGTGCTCGCGCCCGCGACGAGCAGCAAGCCGAGCGCGAGTGCGCTCCATGCGAGCCGAGAGCTTCGCGCTTTAGGCGCGACCGTCTCACGACCTGTCTCGCCAGCGAGCAAGTTTCGCGGCGAGATTTTCTCGAGATGGCGGAGCGTCCAAGCAATGGCAATGACTGCAGCGCCGCCGCCGCCCACGACGCCGATAACCAGCGAAAGCGGGCTAACGTGAAGCGTCAAGAGCCGTGTTCCGACGGCATCGACCCACCACGTTCGCAATCCATACATGATGAGCCATCCATAAGAAACCGCTATGACAATGCCCAGGAGTCCCCCGACCACCGAAAGGACGACGCCTTCGAGCATGAAAAGGCGGCGCACGCGCTGCATGGGAAAGCCGAGCGCAAGGAGCGTTCCGATTTCGCGAAGACGCTGCTCCACGCCAAGCTTGAAGAAGAGTCCGGTGAGCATCAGCGCGGCGACGACGAGAAAATAACTGAAATAGACGAAGTACTCACCGAAGTCGGTCGCACCCTCGGATGCCCGCACGCCTTCGGCCCGCGCTGCAATCACGGAGAATCCAAGAGCGAGCGGATCGAGCCGCGCCCGCAAGCCTTGCTCGAAGGCCTCCGCGTCCGCCGACGCCAGGCTCACCCGAATCGAGGTCAGCTTCCCCTGACGCACGGGCCAAATCCTTTGCCCACGCGCAAGACGAATGAACGCCTTCGAGCTCGTACGGTACGCGTCCCAATATTCTTCGTCTTTGTCTCGAACGCGCCGAAGGTCGATGGGAAAAGGCGGCTCCCAGTCGCCAAGATTATCGGCGCTCGAGATGCCCGGAAATTCCGGAGCCACTTCACGATCGACAGCCCAGCCTTCCATCGGGATGACCGCATCTACGATGAACTCGGCGCTTTCGGTCTCGATGAGGCCGTCGTCGCGCCAGAGGTAGTACTCTAACGTCAGCGCGTCGCCGCGTTTAGCTTCGAGATCGGACGCCGCCCACTCGTTGAGCACGAGGCTCGGCGAGCGTATCTCTTCGGCGGGCACGAGGCTCTCATAGGTGCGGTTGTCGAGCGCCGTAACGAGAGAATACGGTACTTCTCTATCTCCGACACGGAGCGTATTTGCGAGATAGGTCAGAATCGAAGCTGTCTCGAGCCCTCGTTCGGCCGCTTCGTCGCGCACCGCTTGTACGACGGGGTCGCTCAGCATTAAAGCGGACGATTCGACCGCGTAGCCCTTTTCGGAGTCGAGCGCCCGTAGCCTGACGCCCAAGTCCGCGAGCGTGGCCGTCTCCTGAAGCCTCGTCTCGGCATCACCGCTCTCTGACCGGAATGACAGCAGAATCGTATTGACGCTTCCCTCCTGCCCGAGATCGCTCTGCAAGCGCGACAAGGGCAGGAAAACGGCCTTCACGCTGTCTTGTTGTGGATAGAGCGAAAACTCCCGCGCCACGGCGGCTTCTTGGGTCAGCCGAATCGTACGTCCGGTATTTTCTTTGAACCCGTGCAGCGAGCCTCGGGACACCGCGGACGGCTGCTCCACCCGCAACAGCAAGCTGTCCCCGGAAGCGCTTCCGAGCTCTTCCATGAGGCTCGGCGTCAGCGCGGCGCCGCGATCGGAGAGCTCCGGATCCGCCACGCCGTGAAAGGCCCAAAACCGCGCGTCCACTCCATAGACTTGGACTTTTGCTCGACGGCGTCCGCTCGCCTCATGCGTCAGCATCCCTTCGAAGGCAATGAGCGGAACAGTATCGGGGCCTATCTCCTCGGCGAGAGCATCGCGAAAGAAAGTATTCGCCACAATAACGCTCTCCGTGTTGCCTAGACGCGCCAAGAAGAGCTCCCGCAAACTTCCGCGAACCGAGTCCCCGACGAGAAGCGCTCCGGTGAGAACCCCCACCGCAACGGCAACCCCAAGCACCACCGCAAGGTTGGTCCGCCAAAAATACCGAAGGCTACCCGCAACTAGCTGCGCAAATGTCATGCGATCACGTCCGTCACTATGCAAGAGAGGTGGGGATAAAAGCTGGGCATGTTTCTATCTCCATATCCCCTCCTATCTCCACATCCCCTTGCTTTTGAACAGTGGAAAAAAGAGAAAAGACAAGGAGAGGTGGGGATGGGAGGGGAGGTGGGGATAAAGAGCACGCACGGTTCCATCTCTATATCCCCTCCTACTACGCATCGGCCACGCTTGATTCGATGCGACGGAAATCGGCGCGCTCACGCGCGAAGTTTACTAGAAGTCCTGTCTGCCGCTTCGTCGCTTTCAGATATGAACGAATTTGTGCGTAGTGAATGGGACCTAGTTGGTCCACCGTCTTGAGCTCTAGAACCACGCGGTCCTCGACGAAGATGTCGAGTCGATGTCGGCCGACCTCTTCTCCCCGATATTGGACCGTAACATCCTGCTCAGATTGTGCCATCAAACCAGCATGGTCGAGCTCGATCAGAAGGGCACGGCGATAAACACTCTCGAGAAAGCCAGGCCCTAGCGTCTGATGAACGGTGATCATGCATTCGATGATTCTTTGGGTAAGCTCACGATCGGATGAGAAATGATCCATAGATTTATCCCCTTATCCCCTCCTGTCTCCACATCCCCTTGCTTTTAAACAGCACGCCTCACCTCTCACAGACCGCGCTAGAGAAGTACTCCGCCTTTGAGCTCCATGCGCTTGGGGAAGCGGCTCGCGAGCGCGTCACTGTGGGTGACGACGACGAGGATGCGCTCGGATCGGGCTTCGAGGTCGAGAAGCAGGGATGCGACGGGCTCGGCGGTCTCGGAATCCAGGTTGCCCGTCGGCTCGTCACAGAGGAGAAGCGCGGGATCGAGGATGAGAGCCCGTGCAATCGCGACACGTTGCTTCTCGCCGCCTGAGAGCTCCGCGGGGCGATGCGTTAGACGGTCCTTCAGGCCGACCTGATCGAGAAGGGCCTCCGCGCGCTCGCGATGGGCGCCAGGTGGGGCAACCAGGGTCGGCGCCAAGACGTTCTCGAGCACGTTGCATTGTGGAAGCAGGCAGTGGTCTTGAAAGACGAAGCCGATTTTCTCGTTGCGGAAAGCTGCGACTGCCTTGTCGTTCAGCGCGAAGGGGTTCTTGCCATCGAGCTCGACGACGCCCGAGCTCGGCTTGTCGAGTCCGCCGAGCACGAAGAGCAGCGTGCTCTTCCCTCCGCCCGATGGGCCCATGATGGAGAGCGCGTCGCCGCGCTCGAGGGTGAGCGAGATCCCCTTGAGGACCGCGAGAGGTCCTGAAGGTGTTGGAAAGTTCTTGACGAGCTCTCGTGCTTCGAGCAAAACGACCCTTTCCGGCCCTCACCTATCAAGAGGCCCTTTCAGGCCTCCTGATAGGCTCGCGCACGAAACAAGAAATCGATGATATTACCCTCGTGAGGCTGTAGCCAATTGAGACGGATCGTCGGGACGGGACCGACGTTGAGCCGGTCGATGTGGATGGCGTCTCGGAGCTTGCTCCGGAAATCCTCGTCCGATGTAATGGCGCTACCTACCAACGTACTACCAATCGTGGCGATCATCTTTTCCTGCGGGCAGTTCACGACGGAGACGAAGGGGAACATATATTCCTGATTCGCGAGCCAGTTATCGGGAGACTCACAATGGATGACCGTCGGCCTGAGATAATCGCACCGCTCGCGCGGGACGAGTCGCGCTTCGTCCTCTCCTCGATACTTTCGGGTGACGTCCTCGCTCCCCGCCTCTTCGAGATGCTGGTCGATCTCGTTCGAGATGGCTTCCGCGACACCGGGCACGGTAAAGGCCGCGAGCGCGCTTTCTGGGTCTTCCGGGGAAAGGGGCGCCACCGGCCCCAAACGCTCCGCGATGGCTTTCGCTATCTCCTTCGTGTGGCGTGACGCCCAAATGCCGGAGCAGCTGATACAGCTCCGCCCGCTATTTACCAGTACACTGTCCACCATGACGTCGAGATAACTCTCCCAGTCGTCCACGACGTCGTCGCCGAGCAAGATCTTGCTGAAGCCCGGGCCGTGCACTTGAACGCGCGGATCGCCTTTGTAGCGCTCGACCGTCGCCTGGCCGCCAAAGATCATGCTTCTGTTGCAACTTTTGAGCACCGCCGCGCCGATATCCCCGAGGCCCGGATAGATGGAAATCGTCTCTCGAGGCACGCCCGCCTGGAAGAACGCTTCAGCCATCCGATAGGGCGTCCACGGCTCCTGCGGCCCGGGCTTGAAGACGAGACCAATTTGGAGCGGTATGACCGGCATCCACAGCGTGTGCACGCCCGGTGAGTTGGAGGGCAACACCAAGCCGAGCACGGGTGATTGCGCCTGATAGCTCAACGTTACGCCGCGCTCTTCGACGCCGTAGCCGGCGCTGAGAATCGAAAGGTCCAAGCCGCGCGTGAGCGCGTCGAGCACCTCGTCCATGCGGGTCAGCACGAAATGGTTTTTCTCCATGTTCGCGCGGCACATGTGCTCGGGAAGCCCGGTCGTCGCGGACTGGTACTTCACAAAATCATCGGGCCCCTGTGTGCCGTTTCCGAGCGGGAGCTCCTCTTTCATATAGAGATCCGCGGCCTTTTTTACCATCGCGACGAGATCCCGTGGCGGGATCTCTCGCAACACGTCGCGTGCCCTTTGTGCTTTACGCATGTCGCGCTCGATGAGTCCGCCTCCCGCGAGGCTCACGGTCGCGAGCTCTTCACCCGTGTCGAAATGGACAACGGTGTCTTTTTCCAAGCTGTCGTAGGGCTTTCCCCAACGAAGAACGGGAATGTCAATCATGAGACCTGCGCGAGTGCTAGTACACGCCGACCGTCGTGGTCGACGCAAGCTTCTGGAATGGCCGGACGCCGCTGACGCCGTCCCACGGATAAGTTTCGTAGGGCTCTTCTCGCTCGCCCTCGTCGCGCTCGAGAAAGCCGGGCACTAAGAACTCTTTGGTCAAGGTCGTGAGACGAACGCGACCGGACTCTCCATAGCCGACCACGGTGCGCCCGTCATCGGGATCGACGACTTCGATAACCGCCCGCGGTTGCGGCGCGTAATAAGTAATCTTGTAGCCGTCATGCGGCCCGACTGGCTTCGAAGCGGCAAGACCCATCAAGGTATTTCCATAGGTCGGCGTGATGTAGACGCCGTCGAGAAGCTCTTCGACCGCAAAGCGCGTCCATTGCGGGGTGAATTCGGTCCCACCGGAAAAGATCCCCGTAAAACCCGCTTCCTTGACACTCGAGCCTTCGTCCTCGAGCCTCAGCGCAAAAGCCTCGAGGAGTTTGGGAGTCGTGAACAACACCTTCAAGTCGTGCCCGGCACTCAAGAGCGTCATGGCTTGATCGATCACATGGCTCTTATAGGCCTCGAGATGCTCCGTCCAACCTTTGTTGATGAGTTTTACCACCCAACGAGGATCCAAGTCGAGTCCGAAACAGATGCCGCCGCGGTACTGCGCGAGATGCTCTACGGCGAGTCGCAAGCGGCGCGGCCCGGACGGCCCGAGCATGAGCCAATTCGCGCCCTTCGGGAAATGCTCTTCGGGAAGGGTCTCGCTGAAAAGCTCGTAGTCGATCCGGAAGTCGTCGATCGCCACGCGGCTCTTGGGAATGCCCGTCGTGCCCCCGGTCTCGAAGACGTAGATCGGACGATCCTGATACGCCTTTGGCACCCAGCGCCTTACCGGGCCTCCCCGGAGCCACTCGTCCTCGAAAATCGGGAATCGCTGTAAATCCTGGAACGTATGGATGTCTTTGCGCGGGTCGAAGTCGAGCTTCTCCCGGAAGTCGAGCCAGAAGGGTGTTCCTGTCTCGGGATCAAAATGCCATTCCACAATCTCACGCACGTGCGCGTCGAGCGCTTCTTTCGCGCGCGCAATCTTCTCTTCGATTTCGGTGCTCAAGTTACTCAAACCGTGACTGCTCCCGTCTCCACTTGCTGTTTTTCAGAAACCGGCTTCCGTCCACCGAGTTTCTCGAAAACGGCGACTGATTGTCGCGCCATGTCCGAAACAGAGTAATGACGCCGTACGCCTTCGAAGCCCCGTCGCCCGAGCTCCCGGCGCTCGGACGCGTCGAGACACAAGCGCGCCAAGGTTTCCGCAAGCGCAGCGGGGTCGTTTGCGTCGACGATCAAACCGCCGCCTGTTTTTTCCACGATCTCGGCGAAAGCGCCCCTGCGCGGCTGGACTACCGGTGTCCCCGCCGCCATCGCTTCGAGGAGAAAGATCCCTTTCGGCTCTTCGTAATCGGTTGGCACCGAAACCACGGCCAGCGAGCGCAAGAACTCGATCTTCTCTCGCCGATCGAGCACGCCGTGATAGTGGAACTCGTCTCCGAGCCCGTAACGCCGCATGTCGCTTTCGGCTTTGGCCAGATAGTCGCGGTGCTCGCGTCCGAGATAGCCTGCGACCTCGAGCCGCGTCGCGGGCAGGTCGTTACGCTCGCGCAACAACCGATAGGCCTCCACGAGATTGTGAAGCCCTTTCTCGGGTGCTATGCGCGCGAAGTAGCCGATCTTGAGTGGGCCCTCGCTTGGTTCTCCGGGCTGATAGCCGTCGAAGTTGATACCGAGCGGTACCATGGTCATCTTCTCTGGCGGGATCGCGAGAAGCTTGCCCATGAAATCCGCGTAGTAGTCGCTCACCGCAATGAACGCGTCGACGTGCTCGACCTGTTCTCGGATGAGCTCGAGGGCCTCCGCTCGGTGGGAGGCCGGAAGACCGTCGAGAAACAAGTCCTCCCCTTGCAGCGTACACACAACGGGTACTTTGAGCGCTCGTGCGAGCGGGAGCGCAAGACCGATCATGAGCGAATTGGGCAGGACGATGACATCCGGCGTTGGCTGCGCTTTTAGCCAGTCAGTCAGCTTGCGGACTTCCTTTTTCTGAAAGCCGTGCTCCCCCTTCAACGTCGAGACGGTGAGCTCGGCGAGCTTCGCGGGGTCCGTCGAGACCGAGATCTTGCTCAAGACCTGCATGACCCATTTCGAGTCGAAGAGACGATCGATGAACTTGGGTGTGCGGCGAAACAAAGGAACCGTCTGCTGAAGATAAACGTTGACGCCGCCGTAGAGAACGCGCTTCTCGCTCACGTTGGGCTCGTCGGTGCGCGTTGGCGTATAGATCGGCACCAAAGTTACGTCGTGCCCTTGGCGACGAAGCTCGGTTGCGAGAGCGTTGTCACGAAGACAACTACCGCAATACATGTTCGCCGCGCCGGCGGTGATAGCCAGAATTTTCAAAAGAGCTTCCCTAGCGCCTCCAAACTAGCATCTTATTGCGTCGGAACGATCCTCGCAACTTACTCTTGCGCTTGACAATGGCTCGAAACGGCCCGAGGCTGAGGCAAATGCGTGGTCGCTATGGAGCCGTCACCGTTCTAGTTCTCGCTTGGGCCGCGCCCGCCTGGGCCCAGCGAAGCGAAAAAGCGGCGAACAAGCCGAGCCGATCAGATCGTCTTCGACTTCTCCTTCGACTACGACCCGGAAGAGCTCCGCGAGCACATCATGAACAAATTGCGGTGGAAACGCATATGGGGCCCTATCGGCATTGCCGGGTATCACATCCCGCCAGCCGCGGAGACGGGTCCCTACCTCGGCCCGCCCATGCAGTTTTGGAGCAACGGCTGGGGGACCAGCCTTTGGCGTGACACCGTGACCGGCTGGCCCCTCCAATAATCAATCGTTGGCCGTTAACTATTCGTCCGTCCAGCTTCCCTCGAAAAGCGGCTCGAGCGGCAAGGACTCGGCGCCGTTCTCGGTACAAACAGCATATTTCGAGCGCTCGGTCGCGTACATCGAAACGCCCGCGACATCGCCGTTCTTGTTGGCCACGTAGAAGGTCAGCCCGAAGCTAGGAAGGCCACGGCTGTTGAGAAGTCTTTTTTCGACCGTGTTCGCTTGAACCCGCTTCAAGGCAGCCATGCCAGCATCTTTCGGAGATGCACCGCGGCGCATCTCTTCGACGACGAAGAAGGAGCAAAGCCCGTAGAGATTCGCTTCACCCCGCCCCGTCGAGCCCGCGGCGCCGACTTCGTTGTCGACATAGAGGCCCGCTCCGAGAATGGGTGAATCGCCGACGCGTCCCGGGATCTTCCACGAGAGCCCGCTCGTCGTCGTGACGCCGCAAACGTCTCCGTTCGGCCCGACGCCGTTGCAGTTGATGGTGCCCCAGAAGTGATCTTCATCGATGAGCCCTTCGCGCACCATCGAAATACCCGCCTCCAGGCCGGCTTCGGCGCGCTTTTTTGGGTCGAGATAGTGGCTCGGGTCGATGCGACGCTTCCACTCTAGCCAGCGCTCGCGAGAATGTTCCGTGTTCAAATCGTCCTCGATCGTAAAGCCCATATTGCGCGCAAAGCTCTGGGCGCCGTCGCCGACGAGGAGGTGATGATCGGTGTGCTCCATCACCGCATGAGCCACCGCCGCGGGCGTTCGCACGCCCTCGATCGCGGCGACGCAGCCCGCGCGCTTCTTCGGACCGTGCATGCAACACGAGTCGAGCTGCACGACCCCGTCCGCGTTCGGCAGACCGCCATAACCAACGCCAGCCTCCGTCGGGTCGAGCTCCACGATCTCGACGCCCGCGATGAGGCTCTCGAGAACGTCTTTACCGCTCGTCATCATACGAAATGCGCGCTCGACGCAAGTCTCGTCGCCGCCGTTCTTGTACCTATTGCCGTTGCCCGAGGCGATCACGACCGGCTTGACACTTTGCGGCGTGATCATGGTCGGCGCGGCTGCAACCGTTTGCGAGGCCGCGGCCAACCCAGCGGCAGCCGCCCCGGATTTGACGAACTCCCGTCGACTCAGTTTCTTGCTCATGGTGATTGCTTCCCTCCTCATCACTTCTTAGCCTTAGTGCAGCATCATACAGCAAATTAGATGAACACTTCGACCGTACCCTGCGCCCGGAGCGTCTCGACTTCCGTCTCGAGTCGTTTTTGCAGGTTCAACTTCTTCAAGAACTCTTCAATCCGCGCCTGCACGTCTTCGTACGGGATCAGCCCGCCGCCGCGGCGCTCGAGGAGCTTGAGAATGTGGAAGCCGAACTGCGTTTCGACGACATCGCTCATTTCTCCTATCTCGAGAGCCATGGCGGCCGCTTCAAACGGAGGCACCGTTTCGCCTTTGGACATCCACGGCAGCTCGCCGCCATTGTCCTTGGAGCCCGGGTCGCCTGAGTTTCGCCGCGCGAGGTCACCGAAATCCTGTCCGACCTCGATCATGCTCCACAGTGCGGTAGTCTTTTTGTATGCGGCTTCTTTGACTCCGGGGGGCGCGTCCGCGGGCACTTGGATGAGAATATGCGCGACGCGAAACTCGGACGACTTCTGCATCGCTTCCGGGTTGCCGTCATAATATGTGCGTTTTTCCTCTTCGGAAACCGTAACCTGCGGGACGAGGTCGCGCTCCACCATCCGCTGAATGCCGATCTCTTTCTTGAGATCCAGCTTAACCTGTTCACGCGAGATGCCTTGTTTCGCCAACGCCTCCGCGAAGGCCACCAGGCCACCGAAACTCTGGCTCTGGTTCTCGAACTCGCTCTCGATCTCCGCCTCGGTCGGAGCGAGGTTCTTTGCTTCGACGGCTTGGTAGAGAAGCTCGTCGCCGATCAAATCATCGAGGACGCGCCGATAGAAATCGGGAGGCACCTCGGACGGCGGAATCTGCGCTTTGAGCGCTTCCGCTCGTCGAAGAAGCTCGGTTTTCGAAATCTCGAGACCGTTCACCTTAGCCACGATCTCGGGGAGACTGTTCGGGTTCGGAGCCTGTTGGGAGAGCGCGTTGGCGCACGAGGCGCTAAACACGAGTGCTCGGACGAGCCACCGGCATTTCATTTGTTGTCCTCCTGCGGTAGACGCATCCAACTATCTTAAGCCTTGGCCCGGTCGAAGCCAAAAGCGCACCTGATGCCAGGATGTTGTTAGACTCCGAAGCCGTCGATGTTTTGGTCCCGAGTCTTCCTACCCTTCGCCCTCGGCTACTTCGTCTCCCAGTTGTTTCGCTCGGTGAACGCGGTGGTCTCGGCGGACCTCATCGCTGAGCTCGCCATCGATGCATGGACGGTCGGTTTTCTTACGAGCGTGTATTTTCTCGCCTTCGCAAGCGTTCAGCTCCCGGTCGGGGTGGCTCTCGATCGCTACGGGCCCCGCCGAACGGAGGCCGCTCTTCTGCTATTCGCGGCCTTTGGCGCCCTCGTGTTCGGAGCCGCTGAGACGCCGAACGGCCTCGCACTCGGCCGCGCGCTCATCGGTCTCGGCGTCTCGGCCTGCTTGATGGCTTCGTTCCACGCTTTCATCCTTTGGGCTCCTCCGGCGCGCCTGCCTTTCATGAACGGCTCGGTGATGGCGGTGGGCGCCGCTGGGGCGCTCACGGCCACGGTCCCGGTGGAGTGGGCGATCGGCACCATCGGTTGGCGGGCGCTTTTTAGCTGGCTATCGGTGGCGACCGTCCTATGCGCCGCAGTTTTGTTCTTCGTGGTGACCGACAATAAGAGCGCACATCCGAAGGAGAGTCTCGGAGCGGTCACGCGCGGCCTGGCCGATGTCTTTCGCAGCCGTGTCTTTTGGAGCATTGCTCCGTTCTCGATCATGCATCAGGGCGCCTATCTCTCGATCCAAAGCCTTTGGGCTGGTCCATGGCTTGCGACGGTCGCCGGACTTCCGCGGGATGAAGTGGCCACTCATCTCCTGATGCTCGCCTCTGCGATGGGCGTCGGCTTCATCAGCTTGGGGTTTCTTGCGGAGCGGCTCGGCCGGCTCGGCGTCCCCACGGTGGCCGTCTGGATCGGCTCGTCCATTGCGTTTCAGTGCGCCCAGCTCGGCCTCGTTCTGGAGTGGACGCGTTACGCGCGCGGCCTGTGGTCCGCGTTCGGCTTGTTCGGGGCAGCCGGCATGTTGAGCTATGTGATCTTGACGCGCACGTTTCCGGTCGCGATGGCGGGCCGCGTCAATACCGGGCTCAACGTCTTCGTCTTCATCGGAGCTTTCGCGCTCCAAGCGGGCATCGGCGCCATCGTTCAACGCTACTCCGAGCCTGGCGCGCCGTTCTCGCCGGAAGGCTTTCAGATGGCGTTTGGAACAACGCTAGCACTGCAGACGCTCGCTCTCGTCTGGCTTCTCGCGAGGGCACCGTGGCGTCAAGGCACGCGGGACCACTGATTGTGGACCATCACTTCGAGCGGGCCATCCCCTTCTGAGACTTCGAACATATTCATTTCAAACGTGACGTACGAGGATTCTGTTTCAATTCAGCCCTCCCCGATTGGCCCTCGCCGATATAAATGGCTATCGCTCCGACGCGGCCGCATCGAGCTCCTGACGGACCATACTCGTCAGTTCCGTCGGCTTGAACGGCTTTCGTAAGAACGGGGCCGCAGGGTCGATGGAACCTTCTTCCGCAAGGGAGTCGAACGGGTAGCCTGAGACGTAGAGCACCTTGGCGTGCGGGCACACCGTCTTCAACCTGGCCACAAATTCCCGTCCGCCCATTTCCGGCATCACGACATCCGTAACGACCATTTGAATAGGACCCTCCTGTTGCTCGATTCTCTCCAGCGCTTCCTGGCCATTTCGGGCTTGCAACACGGTGTATCCCTTGGCAGTCAGGATTCTTGTCATGAGTTCTCGCACCGGATCTTGATCTTCGACAATCAAGATAGTCTCGTTTCCAACCGTTGATCTCTCATGGGTCACCGATGGACCGGTCGCTTCAATCTCTTCCTTGGCTCTCGGAAGGTAGACCGTGAACGCCGACCCGACGTCTGGCTCACTCGAAACGACGCTGATGAGAGGCAATCACGAGCGTGGCCGGCCGACGCAACAGCCTAGTTTCACAAACTTTCACAATTTAAGGTGAAATGTGTCGAAACCGGTTAAGCGCTGGTCCAAAACGGCGGCGATCAGTCTGGTCCACTTTCGAATCGGTAGGTGCAATCAGTGGGAGAGAAGGAGTTCGACCAAGTAGCGCGCCTGCGACGAGGTCGTGAGTATTTCTGCCACGGCCCGGTCTCACCGATCGTTCCCGCAACACCGTCGCACGCTGGCTCGAGCGGGCCTCGGGAGCGGCTGAGCTATTCCACCCGCGCATGCTCCGGCTACGGGACTTCGAGATTGTTGAGCTTCAGGCCCTCTGTGCCGCCAAGCCTTCGGATTTACGCGGAATCAATCCATATTTGGATAGGTTTTTAGCCTGAGAGCGTCACCGGTTGGCGTCGCGAGCCCCAGCGCCCCGGTTGCTCGGCGAAAACACCGGGACAGGTTGCGCCGCAAGAACGACACCGCCCGGCCTCCGAGAGATTCCAATCCGACAGCTCGTACCAGTCGCGCCCGATGAGGATTTCTCCGCACGCCTGACAATAGGTGCTCCCCCCGGCTTTGTCGTGAACGTTGCCGGTATACGGGAAGCGAACACCGTTTCGGATAGCGATCGACCGTGCCCGGCTCAAAGTCTCCGGGGGCGTGCTCGGCTTGTCGAGCATCTTCCAGTCGGGGTGAAACGCAGTGAAATGCATCGGGACATCTGGACCCAAATTCTCGACGACCCACCCCGTCATCTCGTCTAGCTCACCGTCCGAGTCGTTCTCTCCTGGAATGAGTAGCGTGGTGAGCTCGAGCCAGACATCCGTCTCCCGAGCAACGTAGCAGAGCGTGTCGAGAACGGGCGCGAGCGCGCCCGCACAGATTTTCTTGTAGAACGACTCGGTGAACGCTTTCAGGTCCACGTTCGCAGCGTCGAGATGCGCATAGAGCTCTTCGCGAGGCTTCTCGGTGATGTAGCCGGCCGTCACCGCGACGGCTTTGACGTCGCGCGCTCGACAAGCATCAGCGACATCGACGGCATATTCGAGAAAGATGGTCGGGTCGTTGTAAGTAAAGGCCACGCTCCGGCACCCGTTCTCCGCCGCCGCGCGCGCAATCCCGTCGGGAGAGGCTTGATCGGACAGCCGGCTGACTTCGCGCGACTTGCTGATATCCCAGTTCTGGCAAAACTGACATGAAAGGTTGCACCCCGCGGTCCCGAACGAGAGCACCGCGCTTCCCGGGTAGAAATGATTCAGAGGTTTTTTCTCGATGGGGTCGATGCAGAATCCGCTGGAGCGGCCGTAGCTCGTCAGCACAATGGCGTCGTCCTCGCGCGCGCGCACGAAGCACAAGCCAGTCTGGCCTTCGTTGAGCTTGCAAAAACGTGGACAGAGATCACATTGGACGCGGCCGTCCGCAAGCGCGTGCCAGTACTTCGTAGCAACCGCCTCCAATGCCATAGCCGATTATCCTGCACCGGCGCGAGATCCGCCAGTGCTTCACACGCGGTACACGCGGTACTATGGGGTATGGCACCACCAATCGGCAAGGAAGAACGCCAGGGACTCATCCGCGGTTTTCTGTCCCGGCTGAGGTTTCCGCAGCTCTTCCTCGTTCTCGCCGCTCTCTTCGCCGTCGACATGATCACCCCCGACCCGATTCTGTTGCTCGACGAAGCGATTCTCGGCGTCCTCGCGGTCATGTTCGGCCTTTGGCGCAATCGCAGTGAGGATGACGAAGAGGACCAACCGCCGATGAAGAACATTACGCCCGAGAAAGAGCGCGAGTTGCGGTAGGATCAGCCGTCATGGCGACGGCCTCGGCGATCTCGGTCGCGAATATCGAGCACGCACTCTCGGTGATTGACCCAGTCTTTTTGGACTCGCCGCAGTTCGAAAGCGACGCCCTCAGCGAGCAGCTCGGCATGAACATCGTGCTGAAGATAGAATGCGTCAACCCCATTCGCTCGTTCAAAGGTCGGGGCGCTGAATATTTCACGCACCTTAATAAAGATGTTGCGGCGCGCCCTTGGATTTGCGCGTCTGCTGGAAACTTCGGCCAAGGCCTGGCCTATGCAGCGCGAAAGTACGACATTCCCATCATTGTCTATGCGGCAGAGACGGCCAACCCATTCAAGATAGAGAAGATGCGTGCCTTGGGCGCTGACGTTCGCCTCGTGGGGCATGATTTCGACGCCTCGAAAGAGGCCTGCCGCGTCTACGCCGAAGCCGAACGTTTGACGTTTGTCGAGGACGGCCGGGACGCCGCTATCACCGAAGGCGCCGGCACGATCGCTGCTGAGCTCGGCGCAGGGCGCGGGCGTTTCGACGCGGTGCTCGTCCCACTTGGGAACGGCGCGCTCGTGAACGGCATCGGGAGCTGGGTGAAAGAGTACATGCCGGCAACGCGTGTCGTGGCTGTCGGCGCCGACCAGGCGCCGGCGATGGAGCGTTCCTTCCGCGAGCGCCGTGTCGTTGTCACGACCGAGCCGGTTGAAACGATAGCGGACGGCGTGGCGACACGCGTCCCGGTGCCGGAAGCGGTCGAGGCGATGTTGGACGTCACCGATGATGTGCTGCTCGTTCCGGAAGAGGACATCATCAAAGCGATGGCGCTCATCGAGCGTGAGCTCGGATTGAAGGTCGAAGGCGCGGGCGCCGTGACGCTTGCCGCGGCGCGCCGGTTTCGGGACAGCTTCCGCGGCCAGCGCCTTGCGCTCGTGGTCTCCGGCAGCAACGTCGTTTAGGGGATAGTGGTGGGGAACAACCTGACATTGACGGCTGCTGACGGTCACACGCTTGGCGCCTATCGCGCCGACCCGACGGAGTCTCCCAAAGGCGGCGTCGTCGTGCTCCAGGAGATCTTCGGTGTCAACGGCCATATCCGCGACGTCTGTGATCGTTTTGCGCGAGAAGGCTATGCCGCGATCGCCCCGGCGCTCTACGATCGCAGCTCGCTTCTGAACGCGGAGCTCGACTATAGCGGAGACGACGTGGCCCGGGGCCGCGCGCTTCGTGAAGAGTTCTCTTGGGACGACACGATCAAAGATGTCGCCGCCGCCGCGGAGGTGTTGAAAGAGGCCGGCCTCAGAGTCGGCACCGTCGGCTATTGCTGGGGCGGAACGATAGCCTATCTCTCTGCCACGCGGCTCGACATCGCCGCGGCGGTCGTCTACTACGGTGGGCAGATCATGCCGTATATCGACGAGAAGGAACGCTGCCCTCTACTCATGCACTTCGGCGAGACGGATCACTCGATCCCGCTGAGTGATGTCGAGGCGATCCGGAAGGCGCAC
>SMVB01421624.1_pt1 | contig 19322 bp, 23 predicted proteins | sample 2456461 | NCBI WGS metagenome assembly SMVB01 (sample SAMN11095934, study PRJNA526329) | marine sediment metagenome | biome: Marine sediment; feature: Surficial sediment; material: Deep marine sediment; isolation source: Hadal surficial sediment | place: Pacific Ocean | collected 2014-05 | depth...
CACAGGTTTGAGGTTCTTGGTTTACAAATGTAGTTTGTATGCAATCATGTTTTTGTAAGTCATCATTCCAAGTCATCTTTTCAGTAATATCACATCTCAAATGTGGGTGAACTTGATCGCTAAATGCTACTGGTATTGCAGAAACAAGAATTATAGTAAGTATGAGATAGATGTTCAAGTTAATATTATAATTGAAATTCCTACTAGACCTGATAATTTGATTAATCCTGCTATGTAGAAATAATGTCTTAACTGTATTCCTTTTGGTTTGAATGATTCTTGTATCATCTAAACATCTCTTTTAATTTTTTTCGTATGAATAGACTTCTTGATATATCCCCACGCTTCATATCTATTTTTTTAAGTAAATCTTCATCTAATCTTAGAGATATTCTTTCTTCCAAGTTAGATTTTTTTGATTTTGCCATGTTAATTACCTGATATTAAAAATAAAAAAGGGGTTAGTTGGCATTATACCAATCTAATGTTTGTAATGTTAGTTCTCTTTGACTTATCGATGAATATTCGTATGCAAATATTCTATCTATTTCATAGAATGATTCGTACATGTTGATTCTAGGATACATTGTATCAAACGTATGCTGTGCTACCAATTCTTGACCTTGCTTCATCATAGCAAATTCAGGACAATGTTTTGCGTAACCTGAACTTGATGAATTGCATGATTTGTCAGGTATTACATATTCTGTATACCATATACCGTTACTAAGTTGATACCATGTTTTACCATTCTCATCTATTGCTACTGTTCTATCCTTGAAGGATGGATCAGCATACGTTAGATAATGTAGTGCAACGAATTTTTCCTTTGCTAGAACTTCAATAATTGGACTTGGATTCAAACTATCGCCTGTAACATCTATTCCATCGTTGAAGAATCTACTTTCTGATTCCCTATCTTGGTTTACTACTTGTACTCCTATCATGTTACCTATTGGTGCTTGGTTGTACATGTAGTCAAGTCGGTAAACTGGACATAGTGCATCGTTATCTTCATCTGCACAAATCATATCTCTAGATTTAACAAAGTTGATGACATTGATAATATTATTATCATCATCTTCTTCAATGCTAAATGTTCCGTCATAGGCTTGGTGCAAGTAAACTATTGCTTCGCCATTTCCAAATACAAAGTCACCTTCAACTAATCCTAGTGATACTGCTACCCATTTGATATTAAATTCACCAAAACTATCGTATGGTTTTAATTCAATAGTGTAAGGTATGCCTACTACTGCATTAATCTGTGGATTTTCTATATGGAGTTGGTTTTCTGGATCATAAGATGTGCCATGAATTGTTATTCCATCATCAACAAAGTTTCTTCTATCACAAGTGAAAGGAGTTCCGAATGTTGGGGAAACGTGACATGTTGAACCACCGCCTGAACGTTCTACCTCACATGCTAATGTTTCATAGGTATCATCGTCAGTTGTATCTCTATGGAATATCCAATCAGTAGATACTTCTACATCATATTCTGTTCCGCATGATAATCCTGTGATTGTTGCAGTTCCCGATGTGTCGCCTTCAATATCAGTTTCAAAATATGAACCTGATTCGATTTCAAATCCTCTTGGATCAAAGCAGATACCAAAGAATACTTTTCTATCTTGTATCCAAGTGACTACTGCACCGTCAATGGTCGGATCTATTGAAGTGATTATTGGATCTTCATAAGCTCTACTACAATCTCCTTCGGTTGGTGGCAGTTCTTCGCCAGTACATGCTAATGTTTCATACTCTGCAAAAGCAGTTGTATCTCTATGGAATCTCCAATCGGTTGATACTTCTACATCATAGAATGTTCCGCATGATAGTCCTGTGATTGTTGCAGTTCCCGATGTACCACCTTCAATATTTAATTCAAGGTATGTACCTGATTCTACATCGAAGCCTAATGGATCAAAGCAGATTTCTCTACTTTCTTTTCTATCTTGTGTCCACTCTATTACAGCACCGTCACTTGTAGGAACTAATGAAGTGATTATAGGATTTTCGTATTCAAAACTACAATCTTCAGGTATTACATAATCACATTGATTTGTTTCAGGGTTGTATTCATAGTCACCATTACATTCAGGGATTACCTCACATTCGTTTGTTTGATCATCTAACCATTCATCTAGTTCACATGTTGTAAATGCGATACATAGATTGGTTTCTGAATCATAATCAAAGGCAAGACTACAATCTGGGATTGCTTCGCAAACAAAATTGATAGGTGTAAAACCTTCGTTACAAGTTAATGCAACTACGTCTACTGTTCTTTGAACAGTTGTAGCAGAGTTTGGTACTGAATCATCACAATCATAATCTACAATATATTGTGCGATTGTACTTTCATCTACTGTATCACCGCCAATTACTACGCTACTGTTAATTTGTCCTTCTGTAATATCAACACATGTAGCACCTTGTTCTTCGTATTCGTCAACACCTTCTACAATGGTAATAGGAGTTGAACCAACTAAACTAACTATAGGTGCAGTTGTATCAACTACGTTTACGGTTCTTTGAACAGTTGTAGCAGGGTTTGGTACTGAATCATCACAATCATAATCTACAATGTAAATTCCAACTGTACTTTCATCTACTGTATCACCGCCAATTACTATGTTACCGTCTATCTCTCCATCTACATCATCTTCGCATGTTGCACCTAATTCTGAATAAGTGTCAACATTTGCTTCAATGGTTATAGGAGTTGAACCTTCTAAAGTAATTACAGGTGGAATAATATCTGCTAGAGTATATTCTACTGTAACTTGAAGATGATCAATATCCATGTGTGTTGAATCATTAAAAGTACAATGCGATGTGAGTAGCACTTGCAAGTCATTTATCTGTGATGAAGTGTATGTGTTACCCCAAACATCAGATGTACTTCCAAGAATTTCTGTTGAATAAACAGAAGTTCCGTAATCAGATGTTGATTTGCTAACACTTGTGAACTGACCTGAAGTTGATGCTTCTACTACTAGAGTAGGATCAGATAGTTTTACTGATATTGATGCACCCGATGAACAAGCATGTCCTTGTGCTTTGACACTAACAGTTATTCCGTCTATTGTTGCACCGTTAGGTACACCAAAAGCAAAACCACCATAGGCTTGATCAAAATTATTATCGCCTTGTGAATGAGCTAAAGCATCAGAACCCGAATAAACGTTTAATGGATTATTCCAATCAAAAACATCACCCGATGTTGAATGACTTGTTGGGCTTTTTAGTCCAGTTGTCATAGCATAAGCATCTTGACTAGATACTACTAAAGTCGTCAGGATTGCCATTACAAACAATCCCATGAGAAGTCGTTTAATTGTCATTAAATAATGTTACACATAGTCATACTTGTCATACATAGGTGTGACAAGTATGACAAATTGGTGTAATTTGTGTCACATTATAATGTGACACTATAGCCAATTATCAGAATTAGTTCAAAATATGCCTATCCAAACCAACTTGAAAATAGATTCCTGAAGAAATCTGCTATTGTGGAAGGTCTATCAGATGTTGTAGGTGAACTGCTTGATTGAGGGCTACTGAAGAATGAGTTAGTTCTTTCTACAGGTTCAGTAGGATTCAATCTGTTTTCAAATAGATTAGCAAACATTTCACTTATTGAATTACCTGTGGCTTCTATGGTTCTAGTGATAGGTGATCTATCATCTACTTGATTTGATACAGGGGGAATGTCACCAAGTCTAGGGATTATATTTCCTGTGGATGTTGTACCACCGCTTGATGATGAACTACCACCGCCTGAACCTGAAGATTGTTTCTGAACTACAACCAATCTTTCTATTGTAGGTGCTTTGTTACCTGCTTCATCTTTCAAATTGTAAAACAAAATAACTGAACCTCTAACTGAAGTATCTACTACACATGATGAACCGCCTGAACCACCGCCTGAACCACCGCCTGAACCACCGCCTGATCCTGAACCTGAACCACTACTTGCACAAGTGATCTTTACATCATCAGAAATATCTCCATCCCAACTGTCAATCCCTACTACTCCTAATTCTATGTAAGTTGTATGTTGAAGAACTGTAACAAAACTATCACCAATCAATTCTAATGATGGCGGAATATGATCATACAGTATAACATTTACTTCTCTAATAACTTGACTTGCTGAATTTGATTCTGAATCATCACAATCATAGGTTACATTGTAAGTACCTAGTGTGTCTACATCAACTGTGTCACCGCCAACTACTATGTTACCGTCTATCTGACCATCTGCTAAATCTACACAGGTTGCACCTTCTTCAACGTATGCAACTTCAAACTCAGTATTCATAGGAGTTGATCCAACTAGAGAGATTATTGGTATTGTTGAATCAATTACATTTACAACTCTGATTACTTCTATTGCAGATAATGGATTGAATGTATCAGTATCATTACATCCATAAACTACATTGTAAACTCCTGCAACTGAATCATTTACTGTGTCACCTGTAATGTATGGAGTTAACGAACCTTCAGTAGGATCTTCGCATGTAGCACCAAGTTCTATGTAAGTGTCAACTCCTGCTTCAAGGTTTACAGGTGTACTTCCTACTATTGTAACTACAGGTGGGGTATTTTCTGTGATTGAAAATGAGATACCTTTTCTCAATGATTCTAATGAATCCCAAATATCAATTAATGCACTATTACCATTATTCATTATAGTTACTAATTGTTGGTTTGCATTTTTACCTACTATTACCCAGAAAGCATTATCAGGATCATTCCATGTCATACTTTGTACTTCAAATGCACCAATATCATAAGATCCTACATTCTTTACATTAGAAAATCCACAAGTTGAAGTATTTAAAATTCCTGTTTGATAATTACCTAAAGTATCATCAAATCTAAGATAGTGCATATTGTTATGTGTAAAACTCCAAGCAATAATATCAAATGATCCTGAAGTTGGATAGGTACAAACTGAAGTAGTTTCACCTGAAGTTTTGTTTACTGATTGTAAATCATCAGGTAATTTTCCAGTATTACCGCTTGAACCGTATAATTGTCCTGTACCATCAAATGCTATTGTTGAAAATGTGTCATTCATCCCCCCTAATGCTGTACCAACTCCTGTAGTCGGATCTATTGTTGAAAGGTATCTATCCCCTTGATTACCACCGTCATTATCATAGGCAGTTAACATGTAGAAAATTCCTGTAGTAGGATCTAAAGCCATACCAGTACAACCTCTATAATTATCAGGTAGTCCTGAAATTACTACTGCTTGACTTGAAATTACTGTACCGTCAGTAGCATTAATTGTATGAATTAGATTAGAACCGTCATTGGGTGCTGTACATGAATAGAGTGATTCGTAAGTTAAAAGTCCTTCAGCACTTGATAATGATATACTAAATAATGAAACTGCTAATACTATGAGAAGTAAAAACTTGTAGTCCACTACCGATTCTGAAATTAGGTTCTAAATAAGCATTAGTCATCAATCAAATCAATGAAGGAGATCCTTTACCTTGCTAGGATTATGCCCACCTCTCATCTTGTGTAAAATTCCTGCAATTATTGGAATTGCTATAGTGCCTAGAAGAATTAGAATGATTGGATTAATTTGATCTTCTGTCAAATCTATTAGAATAGTACCTGTGGCTTGTACTTCAGTTCCGTTGATTAATGCACCTACTGTAATTGGTACTGAATATCTAATCTTTTCAACACAATCAAATCCAAACTCAACTGTACATTCTACATCAGGTACATCTAGATTATACGTTAAAGAGTTTTCAGAAATTGCAGAACCACTTCCAACTTTTATGTTTGGTACTTGTTCAAATGTAAATACAAATGGTGACATGGCAGGTCTAATACTGGTAACAATAATATCATCACCTGAAGTCCATTGGATACCTAAAGATTGATCAGATAGGAAACTATTGATTACTATATTTTCATGTGTCTTATCTAATACTCTAAACTCAAAGAATGTTTGGAATATTTCTGTTATGATAGTTGTTTCCTGTGATGGTGCTAATTGTTCAAGTAATTCTTCTATTTCTGCTTCTGATAAATCTTCCAAGTCAGGTGTACCACCTGAACCAGTACCGTCACCTGTGGTACTACTGCCACCTTGAGGATTAGATACAGTTCCCCCACCTTGAGAAGTACCTGAACTTGTACCTGCGGTTACAACTAATACGGTTCTAACTCCAACTCCTTCATTTCCGCCTGAATCTACTACAGTATAATTAACAAAGTAAACACCTACAGTAGATGTATCTACTACATCACCGCTAGTTACTATACTTCCAGTTATGTTACCATCAATATCATCAGTTGCAGTAGCACCAAGTTCATTGTAAGTAGAACCAACTGTGATTTCTTGGAATGTACCGCCTGTTACTGTAACTACAGGTGCGGTAATATCCCCACTTATGGTTATAACTCTAACAAGTTGACTTGCTGATTCAGGGAAACTATCTGCACAGTTGTATGTTACATAGTATGTACCTGCAACATCTGTATCAACAAAGTCACCGCCAATTACTACATTACCTGTAATATTTCCATCTTCTTCATCTAAACAAATTGCACCTTCTTCAAGATAGTTACCGCCAACTGGTAATGATGGAGTAGGATTACCTATCATAGTTTGTACAGGTCTAGATTGTTCTACAAGTGTCATTGTTATACCTCTGTACTTGTAATTTGAAGTCTTTTCAGTTTTACCAATTTCTGTATCAACCCCTGATATTGTTAAACTTCTGAAATCCTGAACCGATGATGAACCATCCATCATGAAAAATTCTCCTATCTTAGTATCGTAGGTCATTCCATGTATATAACTATCATAAGGATTTGATAAAACTACTGTAGTACCATCAAATTTCACAGGTGTACTACCGATACAATCAGATTCATTAAAATCAACTTCATAGATTACTTTATCATCAGCATCACGATTGGTTGCATACATTTTACCATCATCACGATTGTATGCTAATACATTAAGATCCGAATTTAATGTTTCTAAAGGATTACAAACTGGATTTTCTGTATCTACAATTCCTGTAGTCAAGTCGATTGTGAAAAATCCTAAACCTTGGTAATTTCCATTTTGACCACCTGATACATACGCAGTACCATCACCATCTATTGCAATCATGTGAGGGTAAAGATCACCATCTGAAATTACTGATTCTGCATATCCTATGGCTTGACCTAAAGCATTTTCAATATCAAAAGATACCAAATATCTATCGTTAATATCATCAGTTATGATTCCGTAAACTACACCTGTGATAGGATGAGTTGTTAACCAAGGACACCCTTCATCCCATTTGTTTTCTATAGCACCAACCTCATCATAATCATCACTACGGAATATCCAAGGATCTCCTGTATGTGAACCACCGATACCTAGTGCATCAGGATGTGTTTGATTATTGATGAACATATCTATAGTTGAAATTTCTAATCCTGTACTTTGATCAAGCTCATAAAATTGTCCACCTTCACCATCAGGATCATCACAAGCCCATAGTTTATCTGTAAAATCTAATGGTTCACCTGATTGAACTTCTACGGTTCTAGTTACTATTGGAGTTGCAGATTGTCCAAACGAATCTATACAATCATAGGTTACATTGTAAGTACCAACTGTTGATGTATCTACAACATCACCGCCAACTATAACACTTTCTGAAATATTTCCATCTTCATCGTCTAAACAAATTGCTTTAATCTCTACATAGGGAACTGTATTTACTACCATGATTGAATTATTACCTCTCGGTGTTAATACAGGTAGTAATTCTTCCACAATTACAGTTCTAATTTCTATAGTAGTTTGTGGTACACTATCTTCGCAATCATAGGTAACTAGGTATTCACCTTTTACATTTACATCAACTATATCACCGCCAATTATCACATTTGCATCTAAGTTACCATCTTCAACATCCTCACAAGTTGCACCAAGTTCTATGTATGAACCAGTTAAGGCTTTTAATGTTGTAGGTGAATCACCTATTATTGTTATTACTGGTCTTGCATTAGTATTCAAAGTATATGCAATACCTCTCAACTGATCAAATCCATTGAAATCAATTTGAATCATTGTATCAATACCATTAGTTGTTAAACTTCTTAATTCTTGAGGAGTAGAATCATCATCTAATATAATAAATTCACCTATCTTTGTATTGTAAGTAAATCCTAACATGTAATCATAGGGTTCTGCTAAAACTACTGTAGTACCTGAAAATTCTATTGGTGTACTACCTCTACATCTAACATCAGTAGGATCAAATTCAAAAATGACATGATCAGTAAAACCACCATGTCCAGTTATCATGTACATTACATTAGTATCATGATTCAATGCTAAAAAATTGTGAGAAGAATCTTCATCAGTTTCACATACAGGATCAGGATCTATAACACCTGTAGTTTTATCTACTTCGTAAATATCTCTAGAATTTAAGTCACCGTCTTGACCACCTGAAGTATACATTTGACCATCACCATCTATTGACAAATGGTTTGCAAATGCTTCATCAACTTCATCAAAGTGATTCAACCATCCTATAGCTTGACCTGTACCTGCTTCAGGATCTAATGCTACTAAAAATCTGTCACCGTTGCCATCCTCTAAAATTCCGTACATCTGACCATCAGTAGGATCAGTTGTTAACCAAGTACAACCATCACTCCAAGTAGCACCGCCAAAAAAATCATAATCACCTACTGCACCTATAGCTGTGTTACCATCAATTACCATTTGCACAGTTTCTAAGAAAGTACCATCTGTATCATCTATCTTGTACATTCTTCCGCCCTCATCATTCGGAGAATCACATGCCCATAGATCAATAGATGTAGCACCAAACACAGGAACTAAAGTTAATGATAATAATGAAATACCTAAAATTACCAGTAGTGAAACACTATACATTATTATATTTCTTGAAAAGCAGGTGTTATTTTACCTTTGATTAATGAATAAGATCCTTTATTCTAGTAGGAGTTCCCCCACCTCTAGCGTGATGTACAACTCCTGCAATTATTGGAATTGCTATAGTTCCTAGAAGAATTAGAATGATTGGGTTAATTTGATCTTCTGTCAAGTCAACTAGGATATTACCTGTGGCTTCTACATTAGTTCCGTTGATAATTGCACTTACTGTTATCGGTACTGAATATCTGATTTTTTCAACACAATCAAAACTAAACTCTACTGAACATTCTACATCAGGTACATCTAGATTATAGATTAATGAGTTTTCAGAAAATGCAGAACCACTTCCAACTTTTATATTTGGTACTGATTCAAATGTAAAATCAAATGGTGACATGGCAGGTCTAATACTTGAAATAATAATATCATCACCTGAAGTCCATTGGATACCTAAAGATTGATCAGATAGGAAACTATTGATTACTAAATCTTCATGTGTATTATCCAATACTCTAAACTCAAAGAATGTTTGGAATATTTGTGTTATGATAGTTGTTTCCTGTGATGGTGCTAATTGTTCAAGTAGTTCTTCTATTTGTGATTCTGTTAAATCATCTATGTCAGTACCATCTGAACCGTCACCGTCACCTGTACCACTACTGCCACTTATAGTTCCGCCAGTTTGAGAAACACCTGAACCTGAACCTGAACCACCGCCTGTACCACCCCCTGCACTTGCAACTATAATGGTTCTAATCTTTGTAACTGCATCATTACCGTTTGAATCTTGTACATCATAATTAACAAAGTAAACACCTGCAACTGAAGTATCTACATCGTCAGTTGTTACTATACTTCCAGTTATATCACCATCATCAGTATCTATTGCAAAAGCACCAAGTTCTGTGTAAGTGTCACCAACTACAAACTGTATAACTGCATCACCAATTAATGTGATTTCAGGATCAGTACCAACTCCTTCTATAGGACAAATATCTAAGAAATCTATAATACTACTAAAATCAAATAATTGAGAAGTAAGACAAATTATATCAACATGCCAAAATGCAACGTTTGGTACAGCAGTAACTTCTACAGTTCTTATCTCTTGTGCTGTTTGTGGTACAGAATCAGTACATTCGTAGACTACTTCGTAAATACCTATAGTACCTGTATCTATTGCACTAGCATCTATGTCTACAGATGAGATAACTCCATCTTCATCATCTAAACATGTTGCACCTTGTTCGTTGTAAGTACCATCCAATACAACTAATACAGTTGATGCACCTGTCAAAGTAATTACTGGTCTAGCATTTGTGGTTAGAGAATATGCAATACCTCTTTGTTGTACACTATTATCAGTATCACCAAGATCAACAATAGTACCAGTTGTAGCATCAATAGAGAATAATTCTTGATCAGAAGCATCATCATTCATTAACAAAAATTTACTTGTAATTGTATCGTAAGTGAATCCTAATGAATATTCCATAGGTGTAGGTATCGGTGGTACTGCACCGCCTTGAAGTTGGATAGGTACACTACCTTGACAATCAGATTCAGTTGGATCAAATTCATACATCCAATGATCCCCACTACTATGACCGTTGAAAGCATACATTTGATCTTCGTCATGATTAAATGCTAAATAATTAAATGATGAAGGAAATGTATTTGAACATGAAGGAATGTAATCTACAATTCCTGTGGCTTTGTCTACTTTGTAATAACCATCAGTATCAAATCCCTCAGATTGTCCTGCTGTAGCATACATCTGTCCGTCACCATCTATTGCTATCATGTTAGAGAAGAAGTCATCATCTAATTCATCAACTGCAAAATCCATCCATCCAATAGATTGTGATAGACCTGTTAGTGGATCAAGTGTTACTAAAAATCTATCACTAGGATATGAAATCATATACATTTGACCATCAGTAGGATCAGTTGTCAACCAAGTACAACCTTGAAATGATGCACCATGTTGCTTGTTTATACCATGTGCAGAACCACCTGCACCTGAACTTGCACCACCATCAATCATTACAACTTCGGTAGTAGAAATTGTAGATCCACTTGTAGGATCAAGTTCATAAAATTCGCTTTCATAAGGTGTACAACTATAGAGAGTAATGGATTCAGCACCAAACACATTCGGAACTATTGTTAATGATAGTAATGAGAAACTAATTATTGCAAGTAATGAAATTTTGTATATCATGTTACTGCAAGAGAGGTTATGTTACTCTAGTTACTGTTACACCATAAGGTACAGTTATTTCCAAGTAGAACTTTATTTCTTCAAGTTCCAAAAATGTAGGATTACCACCTACTGTATTAGTATTACCGTACACTAACTTAATGGTACAAGGATCTACTGCACCGATGAATCCCCTAAAACACATTGAATTACCATTTTGGGTTGATACACCGCCTATCAAAAGATTATTTACAGTAGTAGAAATAAAAAGAAGATTACTCCATCCTTCATCTACAGTATGGTAATCCAACCTAACTGCAACTTCATTAGAAATATCTTTTTTCATAAATCCTGTTAAGTAACCATCATGTACATTGACAAAAGGTAAAATTCCTTTACCCACTTCTGTTGTAGTGAAATCAAGTTCCCACTCTGCTAATACTTGGTATTGATCAATATTTGTACCATCTGTTACACTTACCGATGCTGATTCCGATGCTGATTCAAAAAATAAAACTGTCTTTCCAGTATTAATATCAGCTAATACTTGTTTATTTAAAACTGGATCAGGGAATATAGTACCATCTGTATCAATGGAAAATACTTCATTATTTTGACTATCTACTATTTGTATTGGTTTTGTAGTTTGAGCTCCATCCATTGTGATTTTGATATGAGGTTCTACTATAGCATAAACTAGAGGGATTGAAATTACAACTGCAATCATTATCAATGCTGAAAAGATTAATTTTTGATTTAATGAAAATCTTGATTTTGATTCTACTTTAGACATTCATAATATCTGAAAAGTACGTCTATTTTACCTTTGATAATTACCTTCTTTTTTACCAATTATTCTAAGGGAAGGTTTGTGTCATTGTTGTTTGTGCAGGTAAAAGAATTTCAGCATAAACTCTAACATCTTTGGTATGTGTAGAAATTGTTCCTGTGTAAAATGTACCCTGTCTAATTGATATTATACATTCATTTTGTTCAGGTGGATTTGAGGTTCTATCCCTTGTGCAAAATTCATCAGCATCACCAAATTTCCATAATTGGTGCATCGCTGAATAAAAAAAACCATCTCTACTTATACTAGAAAGTGTAAACCATGTTGCACCGCCATCTCGTGTCCATCGTACACTAATTTCTGCATCAAAAGTACCCGATGAAGATTTTACAAATCCATTAAGGAATGAACCACCAATAAAAATAGGTGCAGGATAAGTTGTAGATGTATCACCGCTACCCTCATTTTCAGTTAATGAATTGAAATCAATTCTATACTCTGCTAATACAAGCCAGTTGTTGTAATCTCCGTTATCTGAACCTGTACCATAGATAATCACATCTTCATGTGTGTATTCTACATAATACTTGTAATCAGGTGATGCTTGATTTAGTATAATATCTGCTGTAGGATCAGGAAACAACGTACCATCTGTATCAATGGAAAATACTTCATTATTTTGACTATCTACTATTAGAAATGGTTTTGTAGTTTGAGCTCCATCCATTGTGATTTTGATATGAGGTTCTACTATAGCATAAACTAGAGGGATTGAAATTACAACTGCTATCATGATTAATGCTGAAAAGATTAATTTTTGATTTAATGAAAATCTTGGTTTTGATTCTACTTTAGACATTCATAATATCTGAAAAGTACGTCTATTTTACCTTTGATTGTTATCTTCTTCCCCACCAATAAGAGTTAGCAAAGATTTGTTTCATGCCACTAACAACTGAGAATAATCCAATTACAATCAATAGAATGAAAGCACCTGCTTCAGGGGGAGTAAGATCCCACATCTGCTCTCTTTGAATTAATTCTCCTGTGGCTTCATCAACTGTTTTGAAAGTGAATGTGCCATTGAACATTACCAATCCAACTATTACAAAGATTGCACCTATGACAACTGGAAAATGACCTTGATGGAATATACCCCTTCTCCAAATAGAAACCATCATGCCAACCAAAAAACCAAATCCTAGAATTGCTATCCATAGTTTTTCTGTAATCTCTATCTCAAAATGAGTAAAGGCGATTATGAAAAATACAAATGTAACTAGGAATCCTGCGATGAATGGAATTGGGATCTTTGGTGGTCGCATATATCTCTCTAAAGATCAGGTGTACAAAAGTATTGTCTAAATTGATGGGAACTGTATTCCTGCAATTAATACTATTGCTATAAATCCCATTAATACTAGAGCAATCTTCCAAGTCTTTTTGAAGAATGACCACACCAAAAAAGTAACAACAATAGTAGTTACAACAAATGAAATCAGAACCACAATACCTGTATCAAATGGTATAGGTGATCCTGCGAAAATTGCATCAACTACAAACTCATGAAATGAAAACCATAAATCAACTGAAGTTTTTCCTGTATTGATTCCTGTATCTGTTAAATCTGAAATTTCCTGTTTCTTATCTTCATCAAAGGCATCAAACCCCTCAACTTGATCCTTTGCAAAAATACCAATACTATCAAACACATCATCCATGAAACCTTTGATTCCAAATACTGAATCTCCTTCTAACTGTTCTTCCATTTCTTCAACTGTGGTTGGTACTTGAGCAAATGCAGGAGTAAAAAATATAGTAAATAAAATAGGGAGAAAAATTAGGTTGTTCATTACCCAACCTGAGATAAGGATGATAATGAACTTTGTGTGCTATTTCTTGAAGAAGTTTCCTAACTTATCGAATGTTGATGTGACAATTCTGCTAGATTGTTCAGCATTGATAAATGCTACAAGATCCATCATAGCCAATGTTAGTCTATCATCACCTGAATTATCAAAGATAACTTCTCTTGATGTTTCAAGTAGATCAATTAGTCCATCATTGTCTAACCTTGTTATAGTTAGTGCTACAGTTTTTCTTGATTCTTTAGAACCAAATCTAAACAGATTTGCCATATCTACAACTTCATCATAAGTCATGACTTCTCTCCTTTACTTTTTTTATGAAATCATTTGTCAGTTGAAGTAGTACATTCATATCATTTGTCATTAGTTATTCTCCAAGTTAAACCCACAAGAAAGACATTTTTTGTTTCTTGGATAGGTATAACTCTTACATCTAGGACAGGACATTAGTTATTCTCCTGTTTAACTTCTTTCCATATCCAATCAAAAGATTGCATACCTTCAGGTTCACCGTTAATACCTTTCTCTTTGATTTCCATCTGCAACATTTCAAGAACATGATTCTCATTTCTTGCTATTGCTGAACCAAAGAATGTGCCTTTGATGTAGATTCTATAGGATTTCATTTTCTCTTTCTACCTATCCTGATCAATGGAAGGAACTCATGTCTTAGAACTATATTCAATGTTGGATCAATGCCCTTCTCAATCATCAAACCTGCATCAACTTGATTTGATACAAACTTGCAGAATTTTACAACAAATTCATTCTTTGATGCCAAACCTTTTCTCAGTTTTGCATTGAAAGAATTATGCCTTTGTCCACAGTTATGAGGTTTGTATTTGTGATATTTTCTTCCCATGTAACTTGCATCGGATTCCAATACACCGTCACAATATCCACACTTTGTAGATTCAATGTATACGCTGTGCATATCTAGATTGTAGTGAATTTGTTGTTTGTCTTATGAAGTGTTAACAACATTCCTTTGGTACGAGAAGCATCAACTGAAACAAACTTGTATCCAATTCTTTCAAGTTCTTCTATTTGATGATATTGTATCATTAGAGTTGAATCACCATTAGAAATGAATCCAGTTGTAACATAGATGATGTTTGATTCATGAATGTATTTCTCATCATGGTACGGTGTAATTGTGATATTCTCCTGAAAGTTTTCTAGAGGTGATATGATAAACTTGATTTTCTTTTCAAGTTCACTATCTAGAATTAACTTATCTGAGTGATTCATCTGAACTCTCTCTTTACCTTACCACTAAATCTTTTTAATGGTTGGAATTTGTCATAGTCGAAAACAATTTTTTCAACTTGGTTAGTTAGCATAAATGCCATCCTCAACCAAAAACCAGTAGGTTCTAACTTAGTTGTCATCTTGTTTTATTTTTGGATGTTTGTCGTAGACTTCCTTTAGATACAATACTAAATCTCTAGCATCTTCAGGAAAATCACCTGAGAATCTTTTTCTTGTAGTTGCCCAAACCATGATAGCAGTTACAACTGATTTCTGATCAAATTGGTTTAGTATCTGATTAATTACAGATGTAACTCCTTTTGGGAAGTATTCTTTTCTATACTGTTCGTATGGATCTTCTTCCTTTTTGTTGGGTTTGTAACCTGCAAGTTTCAACTGTTCGATTGCACATTCGTCAATTACACCTGAAAGTTTTTCTTCTAACTGATAGAGTTTTTCAGTATCTTCGTTTCTAGGAATGAAACCTGTGAGGACTTTGTAACCGCCCTCATCAAGTCTTTTGTTTAATTCTTTTGAAGTCATTTCTTTTTCTTCCCTAGTTTGAGTTTCATGTCTTTCACTTTCTCAAATCTCTCATTGAGTTTCTTAACATGTAGTTTGAGTGATTCCATATCAAACTCATCCTCAGAATCTTTCTTACTTACTTTGTCGATAAGTTGTTTGATTTCTTCGTATCTGTTTGTGATACCTGACATTTTAGTAGCCCATCCTCTCAAGGTTCTATCAGGATCATCATAGTTATCTTCAAACTCAATTAGTTGTATTCTGAGATTTCTAGCGATTGTCTTTACTTCTTCTGTAATTTGTACAAGACGTTTGTAGTAAAGTTTTGAAACTCTTTTGTTATCTCTAACTGAAGTTTCAACATCACCAAAAACTACAATATCTGCATGGGTTGTATTTGCCCATTTCCTGACCTTATCAAGATTGATTACAGAATACAAGCAAAGATAAACGGATGCGGTTTTCTGCACACCGTAGAAAGGCTTTGATGTAATCTGTCTTTGGAAGATATTTCTATCCCTGTTACCTTCAGGAGTATCCTTGAAGTCGTAAACAATTAACATCTTTTTTGATGTAAGTATTTTTTCTAGTACAGGCATATCCCTAAGTTCCTAGATCCTCTGATTGAGTTTTTTCTGCGAAGTGTCTTTGATTCCTTCTTTGAAGTGAAAGTATCAATGCTTCATCAATCATTTTATCTGCAACATCTTTGAATTGTTGTCTTGATGCTAATCTACTAATAACCAATCTGATCATCTCAGTACGATTACCAAGTTTGTCAGTTATGTCATGGTATCTAACATCTTTTGCTAAGTCATCCATTTCTTCTCTATCTAATGGGTGTCCTTTGTCAACTGCTTCCTGAACCTTTCTCATGTAGATTTGTAAACCATCAGGTCTTTCAACTCTAACAGTAATAGGAGATTCAGAAATATTCATAGCCACTTTACAAACCATCTTTACCATATCGGCAAATTCAGATTGAAGTTCTGACATTTCAGTTGAATCAAAGTCGCCTGAAATAGTTGGGTGTTTATCGTTCATCATTTTGATTCACACTCTAACTCTGCTTCTTCTTCAGTTGCATCTGCATCTGAATCAGCATCGGAATCAGTTTCAGATTCTTCTTCAACTTCTTTTTCAGGTTCTTCTTCAACTTTCTTTTTGTCCTTCTGTTTTTTGTATGCTAGTTTCTTGAAACCATGTTCAAGAACTTCTGCAACTAAATCAGCGAACTCTTGTTTTGTCAACATGTCAACTATTTGATCAATGTCTTTTCCTTCAAACTGTGGATCATGTTTTCTCAAAGCATCTAGTAGTTCATCAGATATTGGACAGATTGATCCTATGTTATCCCACATGAACTCTACATCTTTTTGAGATAAACCAAGTTTCTCTTTAAGATCCTCTCTTAAAGCAATCTTTAGTCTTTCTCTAAATGAATAACTCATGAGTAATCTACCTCATCAATTATCAAACAAGATAATCCAAGTACATCAGGATTGATAGCTTTGATTCCTGTCGGTGTCATTATGGCTATTAGTTTTGTAGAGTTTGTTAGTATTGCAGAGTGACATTTGCCACTTCCTGTTCTTACTAACCTAGACATTACTTGTTCGTATTTTGCGAATGTCCAATCTATAACTTGATTACTCATTGGGAATACTCCTTGAGAATTGCTTCTCTTTCTGCTTCAATTCTTTTCCAAGTTGCATTATATTCATTTCTTGAATCTGTATCTCTTTGCTTTTGAGTATCCTCATTCCAAAATTCTTCATGCTCAACTTTTAATTTTGCTTTGCAGGAATCACATTGGAAAGAATCGTTGAAAGTTCTATCACCATCACATTGATTACATTGTGAGTAAACAAACTTCTTATCGGCTTTAGTGTAACCGAATCCATCATTTTCAAATACTCTATGTAATACATGGAAGTATTGAGCAGGATCTTCTAGATTACTAAAGTCATACTGATTCTCTTTAGGATCTTCATTTAGATATGCTTCTAATTCATCATGCAACTTTGTTAGATGTACTGGAATGTTGATTAATTTTGTTACAACATCTGAAGCGATTAGTAAATCATCCATTCTTTTTTCGTGATATTCTAATGCACCTTCAACTCTCCAATTCAAACTTCTAAATTCCATGTAACCTCTCACCATACATCTTAACTGAGGTAAGATAGGTTCGCTGAAATCAATTTCATCAAAGAATAATTCTGCTACATAAGTTCTTGCTTCTGAAGATTTTATAGAGTGTTCGTGATCTTCTAATTCACTATCTTTTTCTGCTTTCAAAATACTTGGATATGATTTGTAAAGTTTTGTAATCATATCTTGATATTCAAAAGCACCTGTTTCAGTATATGCCATTGAGCATCCTGAAATCATTGTACTTACTTGATCTTCTGTAAAGTCAGAAGGGTTTGTCAATGTCATCATTTCTGTGTTATCTCCCTATGTACAGTTCGTGCAACATAATTAATTGCTAAAACTACACCGATAATTCTGAAGATACTAGGCAACATCTTCTCCTATAGTTTCTAGGATCTTTCCAAGTGTATCAAGTCCAAAAATATTAATAATTGCTTGAACAATTATGTCTATCATTTCTGAACAATCTCCAATTTGGTTGTCAAGGCTTTGTTTGTAATGCTGAGTTTTCTGATTGAGATTCCAATACATAATTCATAGTTCTTGGTTGTACGTTTGAATACTATATTGAAAACCTTCATTTCATCAATTCTCAAAGTGCTTGAAGAATCTTTGTTTGTAAGTTTGATTTTCTTGATGTTGATACCAATACTTATCTCTAAGTTTTTGGTTACATGTTTGAAAACTACGTTGAAAATATTCATTTTGCACTTACCTCATTGAAATCAAAGAATTGGTTGAACATAGATATGAAATCCATGATTTGAACATCTCTACCTGTCTTGACTTGAATTTTGAAATCTTTGATACTTTTACCGTCTTTTGGTTTGATTGCTGAAATAGAAATCAATTTGTAATCTTCTTTCTCAAAGATTAATTCAATCTCCATAAGAAGTTTATTTCCTTGTGTTCTTAACGGTGCATCCCTGTTACCTTTTACTACGGTAGTTATGGTTGCGTTAAAGATAGTCAATTTGACATTCTCCCTTTTGCTGTATGGTTGTTTGATATTCTAGCATACTTGTTTTTCCTTTTGGAAACGGATGAAGAATCTGCAAATAAGATTTCTTCCATCTGAAACTTTTGATTGCCTTTGTAGACAATTTGTTTGGTGGATATTAACCCTCTAGCGATTGCTTCAAATTTAGATAGAATTTCTTCTTTTCTTCCAACTCTAAGAATTTTCCTAAAGGTGGACATTGAAGAAACAATGTCATTCAATTTGAAGGAAATATCTTCAGGTAATACCTGAGATAATTGCATTTGGGGTAATGATCTAGTGCTTTCCATCACTCTAGTAATTGTTTAGTTTGCTATTAAAGGTGTCGTATCAAGCCTATGACCTGAGATAGTTGAAACATTCAATGGTTGCAGGTACAAACTATGAAAGCGATGTTGACCAATAGTGTAATAAAAATAACATACAACTTCAGGCTAGAGATTAGAATGGTACTGTAAGGGATGATGGAAAAACCCTAGAATTAACTAAAATTTTAACCTCACAGCACCATGAACCCTTAAACTATATGAATAAAAGGATTGATAGTAAAAACTATTTTTTTATAA
>SMVB01206200.1_pt1 | contig 19308 bp, 13 predicted proteins | sample 2456461 | NCBI WGS metagenome assembly SMVB01 (sample SAMN11095934, study PRJNA526329) | marine sediment metagenome | biome: Marine sediment; feature: Surficial sediment; material: Deep marine sediment; isolation source: Hadal surficial sediment | place: Pacific Ocean | collected 2014-05 | depth...
AAATCCAGCATCTACCGGAATGGTGATTGGTATTTCACACAACTGTTCGACAACGAAAAGCCGCGGGCCAATCGGGCGATAGAATTTTTAAAAATTTTCGGTGACCGCATGGAACCGACGACGACGCGGCCGGTATATAAATTCATACACCTCCTGACTCCCCATGGCCCGTGGACCACCGATGCGCATTGCGATCAAGCCCATGCGCGTGGCACGGAAACCGCTCTTTACCAACAGTCCAAATGCACACTCCTTGCCTTGGTTGCCTTGCTTGATTCCCTCGAGGCAAAGGGCATTTACGATAATGCCGCGATCCTCGTGCACGGCGACCACGGCGCCGCGCGAAACCTCGATTTCAAAATTCCCGATGGGAGCGTTGATTTCCCGAAATACGTGGGTAAGGCCAACCCATTGATCCTCATCAAGCCGTTGGCATCCCGGGGACCGCTCCGCACGAGCAAGAAGCAGGTTCAGCTGATCGATATTCCCGCCACGGTGCTGGACATCCTGGGAATCGACGGCGCGTTACCGGCGGAATCGATGCTCTCGGCTCGGCGCGGCGGGAATATCGAACGGGAGTATTTTGATTTCGAGCCTAATCGCCTCTTGGCGATGCGCTCGGATCGCTTCACCAAAGTGAAAAAGTACGTGATTTCCGGGCCCATCGGTTCGCCGTCATCCTGGAGGCTGGAAACTTCGGTCGATCTTGACGGGCTCCTGAAAGGCTTGGACGATTTCGAATTGGGCGTGGTTATCGACATCTCGAAGTCGGAGGTCAGGCAGGGCGACGTGATGTGGATAAAATGGGACGGCCCGGCGCCGCGAAAAAATACCTACGCGTATATCGATGGCGATGAAGTGCCGGTCTCCATCGACCAAGAACGGAAAGTCCTGAGTTTCCCTCTCAAACGAAAACGGGAGAATATCTCCGCGCTTTATCTGGTGAACCCGACCGCGAGGATCCGTCAGCCCATGTGAGCGGCCCCACCTTGCCGGACAGTTCGGCGGCTCGGCTGTAAGGGCGCCTTGGAAAAGCAACTGAACCACCATTGGGCACAACGCATGAAACCGCCGCCAGGGCAATAGCGCCGGACCTAAAGGTCGTCGCCACCATGGTGAAACCCATGGCCCGCGGCGGGGCGGGCGCGCGGTTCGGCCGAATCTGATCAGCCCACCCCCGCCCGGCCAACCTGATAATCCCCCGGTGCGCCTGGCACGATCCGCTCGGCGGGCAAACGGATGGTGACCGTGGTGCCGGCGCCCACTTCGCTTTGGATATCCACCGAACCGCCATGAAGTTCAACCAGGTGTTTGACCAAGGGAAGCCCGAGGCCGGTCCCCTGATGTATTCGGCTCAGCTCGCTATCGATCTGGGTGAAGGGTTGCATGACTTTCGGGATATCTTCCAAGGAGAGGCCGATCCCGGTGTCGATGACCTGGAATACGAAACCGCTTTTGGGCTTGCACCAAGCCTTAAGGGTGACCTTGCCGCCCTTGCGGGTGAATTTCACCGCGTTGGAAAGCAAGTTGATGATGGCCTGCTTGAGCAACCGTTTATCGGCGCGCAGCCAAGGCAATTGCTCCGCCATGTCGGTCTCCAGGTCGAGGCCCTGGCTGCAGGCCTGGCCCTTCACCATGCTTATGCATGAGCGAACCACGCCCACCGGGTCGATTTCCTCCTCTTGGAGTTCGGTCTTGCCGGCCTCGACCTTGGAGAGATCGAGGATATTGTTGATCAGGCCCAGGAGATGTTGGCCCGATGAATTGATGTCCTCGGCATATTCGCGATATTTCTTTTCGCCGATGGCGCCCAAACCTTGCGTCATCATCACTTCGGAAAAGCCGATGACCGCGTTCAAGGGCGTGCGCAGCTCGTGGCTCATATTGGCGAGGAATTCGGACTTGGCGCGGTTGGCGAATTCAGCCTGTTCTTTTGCGTCCTGGATGATTTTTTCCGCCTGTTTCCGCTCGGTTATGTCGGCAATGATGGCGACGAACACCGGCGGCGATTCGGTAATCGACAATTGCATGCGGACTTCCACCGGATAATGGCTTCCGTCCTTGCGCTGATGCGCGGTCTCAAATACCAAAAGCTCTATTTCGCCGCGCAGCAACGGGGCAACCTTCGCCTTGAAGCTTTTCTCATCGAACGCCAGATTGAGGTCCCAAGGGGTCAGGTGGGCTATCTCCATTTGATCGTAGCCGAGATTGCTCAGGGCGCCCTGGCTGACTTGGATGAAGCGGTAGGATTCGGAATTGAACACGTAGATTTCATTGAACGAGTTGTCGAGGATGCGCCCGAAGCGTTGGCTCAGGGTCTCGGCTTTCCGGCGCTCGGTGATGTCGGTGTAGGTGGTGACGAAGCCCCCACTGGGCATCGGATTGCGGTGGATCACGATCACCTTACCGTTGGGTAAATTTATCTCCCGTTGATGCTTTTCCCGCCGGTTGACGGCCTGGATGCGATCATCGACCCTTTGTTGCGCCTGGGCCGGGCTAAGCCCGTCCAGTTCGGTGTTGAATCGCACGAAGTCTTCGTAATTCATGCCGACGCGCAGCACCCCCGGCGGGTAGCCGCGAAGTTCGACCAGCCGGTTATTGAAGGCGACTAGGCGCGACTCGGCGTCGAAGACGGCAAAACCCTGGGACATGTTGTTGAATATGGTCTCGAGAAGCGCCGATTTTTCCGCCAGTTCCCGTTCCGCCTGTTTGCGGTCGGTTATGTCCGTGTAGGACGTGACGACGCCGCCGCCGGGCATGGGCTTATGGTGGGAGATAAAGATTTTTCCGCTGGGCAGGGTGCGCTCCACCTTTCTTTCCTGTTTCAAGGCCATGGTCCTTCGAACCCGCCCGGCGATCACTTCCTCGGTGTTCTCGGTGCCGAAATGGCCTTGCTTGACGCGTTGCCGTGAAATTTTCTCCATGGTGATGCCGATGCGGAGGAACCCCGGGGGGAATTCGAAATGTTCCTCGAATTGCTTGTTGTAGCCGATCAGCCTCGCTTCGGAATCGTAAATGGCCAATGCATGGGCGATGGTATCGAAGGTGGTCTTGAGCAGCAGCGCCTGTCGCGCGAAGGCCGTGTCGTGGGATTGGGAAATCAAATGCAACAAGGTGTTGAATCGATCGACCACATCGCCGAATTCATCGCCGCGTTCGAGGCTCAAGGTATAATTTTCCGGGTTGGCCGGATCGTCGCAGGCTTCGGCCAACTTGGCCCTCAGTTGCAAAAGCGGCACCAGAATGATCCTGCTCAGGGCGAACATGGTCGCCGTACAAACGAACAACGAAATGATCAGGACCAGGCCGGCGATCCGCATCACATAGGCCATCATCTGCGCGGCGATCTTCGAAGAATCGAGATGTCCGATCACGGTAAACGGCAGGCCGGTGTCACCCTGGGTCCAAATCAAATCCATGCGCCGGCCGCCGGCCGAGTGAATATCCTTGACCTTGTTCCGTGCCGCCAGTGCCGGCGTCAATTGCGGCCTTTCACCGAAATGGCCGATCAGGGTGCCGTCGGCGCGGTAGAGGCTGCCGCCTTTCAACAAGTTTTTCTCGACCAGAAACTTGCCGGCCCGCAAGAGATCGCGGTCATTGTCAGGGCGGTTGAATTTGAATCCGGCGATCACCGCGGCCTTGCTGCTGGCGTGCAGCTTGGCCATCAGATCGCGTTGGTGGGTTTGGTAGGACGGGATGAAAACGACAATTTCGATGGCCAATATACTGACCATGACGGCAAAGGCGATTTTCCAGCATAGCCGGCATTCCAAGAGGTTGCGGGCCTGCGGCCATGCCAGAAGCGCGCGTAATCGGCCCCCCAGGGAAACTTGGCACGACGATTCTTTTCCCATGGTTTTTCCGGTCGAGCGTAAATGGGCCCCCCCGGATTCCCTAAAAAAACAACCTTCGTGAATTCGCGCGCGATTTTGGCGGGTCGAGGTTAACAAACCCCAAAAATCCATCGCCTCCAGGGACCTCCCATCCAGGGCCAACACATCCAGGGCCAACACGTCCAGGGCCAACACGTCCAGGGACGGGCCGCCATTGCCACCTTGACTCCCCGGCGGCCCCCCCTCCGCCGTCTTGGTGTTCGCCGCTCGCCGCCGATGCCCGCTCCCGGGTGTTTTCTCCACCGCTTCGATGCCATGGCCGGCGGTGCGAAACATCTCGGCCGTATGGGCCGGTCGCTTTCTGCTTTATCGGCCTTGGCGGGTTCCGTATAACGGCGGAATATCAGAGGACCCTCATGGACAAAGACAGCCAACTCGAACTGCTATCCAGCCTGATCGCGGAAGCGCGGAAACGCGGCGCCGGCGCCGCCGACGCTGTGCTCTTCGAGTCGGCGGCGCTGACCCATAGCCAGCGGCTGGGCAAGACCGAGGGAATAGAACGCGCGGAATCCGCCGATCTCGGCCTGCGCGTGTTGGTCGGCAAGCGCCAGGCGGTGGCGTCTTCCACCGATCTCGGCGCCGAGGCCCTCGACCGCCTTGCCGACCAAGCCGTCGCCATGGCCAAGAGCGCGCCCGAAGACCCCTGGTGCGGGCTCGCCGACCCCTCGGAAATTACCCATGATTTCCCCGACCTCGACATCGCCGACGCCGAGGAACCCTCGCCGAAAATTCTCGAATCCCGTGCCGCGGCGGCGGAAGACGCCGCGCGCGCGGTGGCCGGCGTCACCAATTCCGAAGGTGCCGAGGCCAGCTGGTCGCGCACCGCCATCGCCCTGGTGGCGAGCAACGGCTTCGCCGGCACCTACACGGTCACCCGCCACGGCGTCTCGGCGTCGGTGGTGGCCGGCACCGGCAGGGACATGGAGAGCGATTACGATTTCTCCTCGGCCGTGTTCGCCGGCGATCTCGAGGCCCCCGAGGTGGTGGGCGCCCGCGCCGGAGAACGGGCGGTGGCCCGGCTCAACCCGCGCAAGGCGGCAACCGCCCGAATTCCCGTGGTCTTCGACAACCGGGTATCGGGCGGCCTGCTCCGGGCCTTTGCGGGCGCCATTTCGGGGCCTTCGGTGGCGCGCGGCACGAGTTTTCTCAAGGATGCCATGGGCAAGGCGGTGTTCGCCGCCCAGATCGATATCATCGACGATCCCTTGAGGCCGCGCGGCTTGAGAACAAAACCCTTCGACGGAGAGGGCGTGGCCACCGCGCGGCGCACCCTGATCCAAGGCGGCGTGCTGCAGAACTGGGTGCTGGACTGCGCCTCGGCCCGCCAGCTCGGGCTGGCGACCAGCGGCAATGCGTCGCGCGGCACCTCCGGTCCGCCTTCTCCCGCGCCCACCAATCTTTTCATGGAGCCCGGAGTGCTCAGCGCCGCCGCCATGATCAAAGGGATCAAGCGCGGCTTTCTCATCAACGCCATGATGGGGATGGGGGTCAACGCGGTGACCGGCGATTATTCCCGGGGGGCGGCGGGATTCTGGATCGAGGACGGTGAAATCGCCTATCCGGTGAGCGAAGTGACGGTGGCGGGAAACCTCAAGGACATGTATCTGAACCTCACCGCCGCCGACGATCTGGTGTTTCGCACCGGCACCGACGCGCCGAGCCTGCGCATCGACGGCATGACGGTGGCGGGAAGGTGAACCAACCCATGCGCTGGCCAGCGGATTCCACCTCCTGTAAGGTGCGCGCAGGATGACACAATTCCTTGATGAAGAGCTCGCCGGCACGGAACCCGACGGCGCCGACCCGGTCGACCAGTCCACCTGGTTTCTGCTGGGGCGGCTGTGGCGCGACCATATCCGAAATTATGTCGGGCGGCTTGCCTTGGCGATGGTCTGCATGGTGGTGGTGGCGGGCTCTACGGCGGCCATCGCCCTGATCATGAAAATTATCATCGACGACATCTTCGTGGCCCGCAACGAGGACATGCTGGTCTTCGTCGCTATCATGATCTTCGTGATTTTCTTCACCAGGGGGGTGGCGACCTTCGCCCAATCGGTGTTGATGAACTACGTCGGCCATCGCACCATCGCCGATATCCAGGTCCGCATGTTCGATCACCTGATGGGATCGGACCTCGCGTATTTCCAGGCCAACCACACCGGGCAGTTGATTTCGCGCCTCACCAACGACGTCAACCGGTTGCGCGGCGCCGCCTCCAGCGTGGTCATCGGCATCGGCAAGGACCTCTTGACCATGGTCTTCTTGATCGGCGTCATGTTCAACAGCGACTGGGTGCTGGCGATATTCGCGTGTCTGGTGTTTCCGGTGGCGACGTTTCCGATTATTTGGATCGGCCGGCGGGTGCGCGGGGTCACCAATTCAAGCCAGAAGGAATGGGCCAACCTGACCACCTTGTTCGATGAAACCTTCTCGGGCGCCCGCCATGTCAAGGCCTACGGCATGGAAGACTACGAAAGCCATCGCACGGCGAAGACCGTCAAGAAGATATTCCGCCTCAACTTCAAGTCGGGAATGGTGCGCGCCACCGTCCATCCCATCATGGGAACATTGACCGGCTTGGCGGTCTTTTTGGTGATCCTTTACGGCGGCTGGCAGGTGATCGACGGCAGCCGCACGGGGGGCGACCTGATGTCCTTCATCACCGCTTTGTTGTTGGCCTACGAGCCTCTCAAGCGGCTTTCCAGCATGAACGCCAATCTCCAGGAAGGGATGGCCGCGGTCCAGCGCATTTACACGGTGCTCGATACCGAGCCGGAGATCGTCGACCGGAAAGGCGCGCAACCGCTTGGCGATACCCGGGGAAACATCAGCTTCGAGGACGTGACTTTTTCCTACAAGCGGGGCCAGCCGGCGGTGAAGGGCGTCGATCTGGTTCTGCCCGCCGGCAAGATCGTGGCCCTGGTGGGCCCGTCGGGCGGCGGCAAGTCGACCCTGCTCAATCTCATTCCCCGGTTCTTCGACGTCGATTCCGGCGCCGTGCGGATCGATGGAAGCGATGTCCGCGATGTCACGCTGAAGTCGCTTCGCGCCAATATCGCCTTGGTTTCCCAGGAGATCTGCCTGTTCAACGACACCATCGCCGCCAACATCGCCTATGGCAGTCCCGACGCCGACATGGCCGACATCCGGCGGGCCGCGGAATCGGCGGCGGCGGTCGCTTTCATCGAGGCCATGCCCGACGGTTACGACACCGTGCTGGGCGAACGGGGGCTCACCCTTTCGGGCGGCCAGCGCCAGCGCGTGGCCATCGCCCGGGCGCTTTTGAAGAACGCGCCGATCCTGCTGCTCGACGAGGCGACCTCGGCCCTGGATTCGGAATCCGAACGCCAGGTCCAGGCCGGCCTTGAACACCTCATGGCAGGCCGCACCACGCTGGTCATCGCACACCGGCTTTCGACCATCACCAATGCCGACAAGATCTGCTACCTCGAGGAAGGACGGATCATCGAGACCGGCACCCATAACCAGTTGATCGCGCGCGGCGGGGCTTATGCACGGCTCTATGCCATGCAGTTCGAGGGAGAGATGCCGATGTCGGCGAAAGCCCAGGCGGGCCGGTAGAACGAGATGGCGATTCCCGACGGATCCGCGGTCGGCCGGGGCGCCATGGGCGCCCTCTACGCGGCCCTCACCACCCTGGCCTTGCCGGTCATCGAGTTGGCCCTGAGCCGGCGCCTTGCATCGGGACGCGAAAATGGCGCGCGCATGGGCGAGCGAAGGGGCCGCCCCGGCCTGCCCCGGCCCAAGGGCCCCCTGGTCTGGGTCCATGCCGCCAGTATCGGCGAAGCCCTTTCGGTGATGCGTCTGATCGAGAGGCTGCTCGGGTGCTATCCCGCGCTCAACATCCTGATCACCACCGGGACGGTGACCTCGGCGGACCTGCTGGCGGGACAATTGCCGGACCGGGCCTGTCACCAGTTCGTGCCCATCGACCGGCCGGCCTGGGTGCGCCGCTTTCTCGATCACTGGCGGCCCGATGCCGCCTTCTGGGTCGAATCGGAAATCTGGCCCAACCTGGTCTTCATGTCTCAGGCGCGCGGCATCCCCATGGTCCTCCTGAACGGGCGCATGTCGCCGCGATCCTTTTCCCGCTGGCGGCGCATGCCGGGGCCCATCGCCAAGCTGCTGCGGGGTTTTACCCTGGCCATGGCCCAGGACGAGGTCGAGGCCGGCCAACTCAGGGCCTTGGGCGCGGACCCGGTGACGGCGCCGGGCAACCTGAAATTCGCCGCCGGCCCCCTGCCCGCCGACCAAGAAGCGCTGGCGGCGCTGACCAAGGCCATCGGCGCGCGGCCCCGTTGGCTCGCCGCCTCCACCCATGAGGGAGAGGAGGAGATCGCCGCCTATGCCCATCAACGGATGGCCGGCCAATGGCCCGGCCTGCTCACGGTGATCGTGCCGCGCCACCCATCGCGCGGCGCCTCCTGCGCGGCCAAGCTCAGGGCCCTTGGGCTTTCCGTCGCCAGGCGCGCCGAGGGCGCGCTGCCCGGCCCGGACACCGATATCTACCTGGCCGACACCTTGGGCGAGCTCGGCCTGTTCTACCGCATCGCCCCGGTGGCCCTGGTGGGCGGTTCCCTGATTCCCCACGGCGGCCAGAACATGCTGGAGCCGGCGCGCCTCGACTGCGCCATCATTCACGGGCCCCATATGGAAAATTTCCGGGCGATTTCCGATGAGATGTCGGCCAAGGGCGCCGCCATCGAGGTCGCCGATGCCGAGGAACTGGTCAAGGCGGTGACGCAATTGCTGGGCGATGAAGAATTGCGGGCGCGGGTTTCGGCCACCGCCGCGGCCATCGCCGCCGAGAAGGAAGACGTCCTCGACTCGGTGGTCAATCAATTGCAACCGGTCCTCGCCGGTATTGCCGCCCGGGCCCGGGATTCGGGGCCGGTCACGGCGCCGGCCGGCGGCGATGCCATCGGCGGCGGCGGCGATGCGGGCCCCTGAATTCTGGACTACCGGTGCCGGGCCCTGGCCCTATCTTCTTGCCCCCGCGGGCTGGATCTACGGCGCCACCGGAGCCGTGGAGCGGTCGCTCACCCGGGGCCACAAGGCCGCCGTTCCCATCATCTGCGTCGGCAACCTGACAGCCGGCGGCACCGGCAAGACCCCGGTCGCCCTGACCCTGGCCCGTTGGCTCGGTGAATCCGGGCTGGTCCCCGGCTTCCTCACGCGCGGCTACGGCGGCTGGGCGCGGGGGCCGCTCCGGGTCGATCCCAAGGTCCATGGCGCCGGGCTGGTGGGCGACGAGGCGCTGCTGCTGGCCGCCTGTGGGCCGACCTGGATCGCCAACCAGCGCGCGGCCGCCGTCAGTCGCCTGATCGACGCCGGAATCGGGGTCATCATCCTCGATGACGGGCACCAGGACCCGGCCTTGGCCAAGGATTTGTCCATCATCGTGGTGGACGGGGAAACCGGCTTCGGCAACGGGCGCTGCATCCCGGCGGGCCCGTTGCGCGAACCGGTGGGCGCCGGTCTCGCCCGGGCCCATGCGGTGATCGTGATGGGCGAGGACCGCGCCGGGGTGGGCCGTGGCGTTGCCGCGCTGGCCGCGGATTTGCCCGTGTTCGGCGCCCGTCTGGTGCCCAGCCGCGGCACCGCGGCGCTGCGCGGCCGGCGCGTGTACGCCTTCGCCGGCATCGGCCGGCCGGAAAAATTCCGCGCCACCCTGCTGGAGATCGGCGCCGACCTGCAAGGCTTCCGCGGCTTTCCCGACCACCACGCCTACAGCGCCGACGAGGCCGCGACCCTGCTGGGCGAGGCGGCGGCGGCCGACGCCCTAGCGGTGACCACGGCCAAGGACCGGGTGCGCCTGCCGGCCGCGGCGCGGGCCGAGGTCACGGTGGTGGAGGTCGCCGCGGTGTTCGACGACGAGGCCGGATTCCGGGCCCTGATCAGCGGCGCGATGGCCCCATGGGCGGCACCAGAAGGGCCGGATCAAGGCGCGTGAGGAACAGGTTCACCCGCCAATCGAGATGCGCCCCGGTGACCCGCCCGGTCGCCCCCACGGCGCCGATCACCTGACCTTTGGCGACCGCCATGCCCGGGGTGACGGCGACCTCGGAGAGGTGTGAATAGACCGAATTCAGGCCATATCCGTGATCGATCAGCACCGTGCCGCCGGTGTAATACATGTCGGCCTCGGCGACCCGGACGATACCGGCGGCGGCGGCGCGGACGGGGCTGCCCACGGGCGCCGCGATATCGACCCCGTAATGGGGCCGGCGCGGTTTGCCGTTGAGGATGCGCTGGCTGCCGTAGACCCCGGAGATGGGCCCCTTGGCGGGCCACATGAAGCCCGAATCGAACATCGGCCGGGCGGTGTCCTTGAGCCGGGCGGCGCGGATCGCCTTGGCATCGGCGCGGATCCGCGCCAGCACGCGGGCCGGCGGCGTGACCATCTCCGGGGCCAGGCCGGTGATGCGTTGAACCTTGTATTTGCGCGGCGCGACGATGAGCATGCGCATGGACGCAGCGCCGTCCTTGTGGAGGATTTCCAACGCCGCCTTGGGTTTGGCATCGCGCCCGAAACCGAGCAGGAAACGGCCGTCAGGGCGCTGCTTGATGGGCCGCCCATTGAGCCGGATGCGGCTGCCGGGCGCCGCGTGGCCGATCACCAGCCCCCCCTGAACGAAATTTCCCTCGAGCCTGAGGTCCGACCCATGGCCCGGCTTGGCCGCGAGAATCACGCCCCCAACCAGGAGCACGGCGAGGCAGGCGACCGCCGCGGGATTGGCCGGCATCGGCGCCCGCCTCACAGCAAGGTCCCCTGGCCGCCGTCGGCGGCGCCGTCCTTGGGCTTGGCGCGGCGCTTGGGCCGTGGCGCCGGGCCCCCTTTGGCGCCGATGGTGGCGGGCACCGCGCCGTCGGCGAAGCCGATTTCGACGCCCATCCCGGGGCGCGCCGCCGCCGCGCGCATGACCATTGCGCCGGCCTCGTCGCGGATCACGGCAAACCCCCGGGCCAGGGTGTTTTCATAGGACGTGCTGGCCAGCAAACCGCTGAGGCGCGCCAGGTCGGCCGCGCGATCCGCCAACAGCCGCCCGGATTCGCGTGCCAGGCGCTGGGCCAAGGATTTGACGCGCTCGGCGCCGTGGCCCACCGAGAGCATCAGCGCCCGCGGCCTGAGCCCCGCCGCCGCCCCGGCGAAGCGCGCCCGGGCATCGGCGATCAGCGCCGCGCCGGCGCCGCGCAGGCGTTCCCCGCGGTCGTCCAGGCGCTGGGCGGTTTCCTCCACCAGGCGGCCGGGATCACCGGCGATGCGCCACAACTGGGCTAGCCGCGCGTGCACTTCCTCGATCCCGCGCATCATGGTGGCGTCCAACCGCCGCCCCTGGTCGGCGACCTGGGCGGCCAGTTCCATGCGCACGGGAACCGCCATTTCGGCCGCCGCACTTGGCGTCGGCGCGCGCATGTCGGCGGCGAAATCGATCAGCGTCACATCGGTTTCATGGCCCACCGCCGAGATCAGCGGGATCGCGCTCGCGGCGGCGGCGCGGACCACCTCTTCCTCGTTGAAGGCCATCAGGTCCTCGATACTGCCGCCGCCGCGCGCCACGATGATGAGGTCGGGCCGGGCCACCGGGCCGCCGGCTGCAAGGGCGTTGAAACCGGCAATGGCGGCGGCGATCTGGGCCGGCGCCGCCTTGCCCTGAACCAATACCGGCCAGATCACTACGTGGCGCGGGAAACGGTGGTCGAGGCGGTGCAGGATGTCGCGGATCACCGCCCCGGTGGGCGAGGTGACGACGCCGATCACGTCGGGCAGGAAGGGAAGCGGGCGTTTGGATTCCTCGTCGAACAGGCCTTCGGCGGCGAGCTTCTTGCGGCGCTCCTCGATCAGCTTCAACAAAGCCCCTTCGCCGGCCGGCTCGATGTCCTCGATCACCACCTGGTATTTCGACGCCGGCCCGTAGGTGGTGATGCGCCCGGTGACGATGATCTCCATCCCGTCCTCGGGCGCGTGGGCGAGCCGGGCCGCGACGCCGCGCCAACAGACCGCGGCGATGACCCCGCCGGAATCCTTCAGGTCCATGTATAGGTGGCCGCTGCCGGGCCGGCGCAAGCCCGAGACCTCGCCCCGGATGCGGACGCGCGCATACGCGCCCTCCATGGTCCGCTTGATGGCGGCGGAAATTTCGCTCACCGAGAAGACCGGCAGATTGGGGTGCAAAGCGGTCTCTTCGGTGGGCGGCGCGGGTTCGTTCATCAATACCTCTTACAGCAGCGAAATCATGGTACATAAGCTCCCCAAACCCGCCAAGGGCGAATAGCGTTGGGAATGCCATGAAGGTCCTGGTCATCGGTTCGGGCGGCCGCGAACACGCGCTCTGCTGGGCGCTTTCGGCGTCCTCCCTGGTCGACGCGCTGTACGCGGCACCGGGTAACGCCGGCATGGCCGAGGAAGCCCAATGCGTCGATATCGCCGCCGACGACATCGGCACCATCGGCGCCTTTGCCAAGTCCAACGCCATCGACCTGGTGGTGATCGGCCCCGAAGGGCCCCTGGTGGCGGGGCTCGCCGACCTTCTCGAGGCGGACGGGATCAAGGCCTTCGGGCCGTCCGCCGCCGCCGCCCGGCTGGAGGGCTCCAAGGGTTTCACCAAGGACATCTGCGCGCGCTATGGCATCCCCACCGCCGCCTACGGCCGCTTTACCGAGACCGGCCCGGCGCTTGATTATCTCCAACGAGTGGGCGCCCCCATCGTCGTCAAGGCCGACGGCCTGGCCGCCGGCAAGGGGGTGATCATGGCCGAAACCGTGGCCGAGGCCGAGGCCGCCGTGGCCGACATACTGGACGGCGACCGCTTCGGCGCCGCGGGCTCGGAGGTGCTGATCGAGGAATGGCTGGGCGGCGAGGAAGCCAGCTTCTTCGCCCTGGTAGACGGCGTGACCGCCCTGCCCCTGGCCTCGGCCCAGGACCACAAGCGCGCCGGCGAGGCGGACACCGGCCCCAATACCGGCGGCATGGGGGCCTATTCGCCGGCCCCGGTGGTCACCGAGGCCCTGGCCGGGCGCATCATGGACCGGGTCATCGAGCCCACCGTACGGGCCATGAATGAGGCCGGCTGCCCCTACAGGGGCGTGCTTTATGCCGGCGTAATGATCGCCGACGGGGTACCGAAGCTGTTGGAATACAACGTGCGGTTCGGCGATCCCGAATGCCAGGTGCTGGTCCTGCGGCTGCGCTCGGACCTGCTGCCCGCCCTGCTGGCGGCGCGCGAAGGCGGGCTCAAGCATTTCGACCTGCGCTGGCGCGACGAGGCGGCGTTGAGCGTGGTGATGGCCGCCAAGGGCTATCCCGGGGCTTACGGCAAGGGCAGCGAGATCCGGGGAATTGAAGCGGCGGACGCCATTGACGGCGTCAAGGTGTTCCACGCCGGAACCAAAGCCGAGGACGGAAAATTGCTGGCCGTGGGCGGCCGCGTACTCAACGTCACGGCCCTCGCCCCCACCATCGCCGAGGCCCAGGCCAAGGCCTACCGGGCGGTCGACGCCATCGACTGGCCCGGCGGCTTCTGCCGCCGCGACATCGGCTTCCGGGCGGTGGGGTAGCGGGGGTGGGCGAAGAAACTTACCGCCCCATCACCGCTTCGCCTTGAAGAAATCCCTCAGCAATTCGCCGCACTCGGTCGCGCGCAGGCCGCCGATCACCTCGGGGCGGTGGTGGCAGGTGGGCTGGGCGAAGATGCGCGGGCCGTGCTCGACGCCGCCGCCCTTGGCGTCCGGCGCCCCGAAATAGAGCCTGCGGATGCGCGCGAAGGAGATCGCCTGGGCGCACATGGGGCAGGGTTCCAGGGTCACGTACAGGTCGCAATCCTTCAGCCGGGCCGCGCCCAGCTTTTTCGCCGCCGCCCGGATCGCCAGGATTTCCGCGTGGGCCGTGGGGTCGGCATGAGCCAGCACCAAATTGTGGCGGCGGGCCAGGATAACGCCGCTCCGGCCATCGACCATGACGGCGCCCACCGGCACCTCGCCGGCTCCCGCCGCCCGCCGCGCCGCGGCCAGCGCCGCCGCCATGGGGTCGGCCCCTGAAGATGCAACTCGCGCCATGGCCGGAGAGTGGCCGCTGGTTTCGCTGCCCGCAAGGGATTTGCCCCATCAAAGTGATTTAGAAACGCCGCCAACCGCACTAAGCTGCGGCCATGATCGAGACTACGAGTCGGCCCTTGATCGGCCTCACCCCCGACCGCGAGGAAGCCGGCGCCTATGGCTATTCCAAGTTTCCCTGGTATGTCATGCGCGAGAACTATGCCACCTCCATCATCAGGGCCGGCGGGCTGCCCGTGGCGCTGGCCCTGGAGGTGGAACTGGTGCCCGATATCCTGCACCGCATCGACGGCCTGGTGCTGACCGGCGGGGCGTTCGACATCGACCCGGCGCTGTTCGGCCAACCGGTGCGCCACGAAAGGGTCACGGTGAAGCCTAAGCGCACCGATTTCGAGATGGCCCTCACCCGCGCGGCGCTGGCGGCCGACTTGCCGATCCTCGGCATCTGCGGCGGCGAGCAGTTGCTCAACGTGGCGCTGGGCGGCACCCTGATCCAGCATATCCCCGACGAGATCCCCGATGCGCTCGCCCATGAACAAACCAACCCGCGCGACGAGGCCAGCCACGAGGTCGAGATCGTCCCCGGATCAAGGCTCTACGACATCGTCGGCGCCGGGACCTTGGCCGTCAATTCGGCCCATCACCAGGCGGTCAAGGAGGTCGCGCCGTCGCTCGCGGTCAACGCGCGCGCGCCCGACGGCGTCATCGAAGGCATCGAAGACCCCGAGCGGCGCTTTTGCATCGGCGTCGAATGGCACCCGGAGTTCGAAATCTCGATTGGCGACAGGCGGCTACTCGCCGCCTTCACCGAAGCCGCCCACGGTGGCTGACATGGCCGGGCCAGACAAGGCCGGCGCGGACAAGGCCGGCGCGGACAAGGCCGGAACCGAACGCATCGCCCGGCGCATCGCCCGGGCCGGGGTGTGTTCCAGGCGCGACGCGGAAAGGCTGATCGCCGCCGGCCGGGTGGCGGTCAACGGCGTCGTCCTCACCACCCCGGCGCGCAACGTCGGGGCCAGCGACACCGTCACCATCGATGGCGCGCCGCTGCCGGCCGCCGCCCCGGTGCGTCTGTGGCGCCACCACAAGCGAAAGGGACGCATCACCGCTTCGAGGGACCCCCAGGGACGGCCCACCATCTTCGACGACCTGGCCCCGGACATGCCCCGGACCATGACCATCGGGCGGCTCGATTTCAACACCGAGGGGTTGTTGCTTCTGACCAATGACGGGGCGCTGGCCCGCATCCTGGAATTGCCCGCCACCGGCTGGGTCCGGCGCTACCGGGTGCGGGTCCACGGCCCGGTGGACGAGGCGGCGCTGGCGGCGCTGGCCAAGGGCAAGACCCTCGACGGCATCCGCTATGGGCCGGTCGAGGCCGCCTTGGAACGCAAGACCGGGTCCAATGCCTGGCTCCGGGTCGCCCTCGCCGAGGGCAAGAACCGCGAAGTGCGCAAGCTGCTCAATCATCTGGGGCTCGAGGTGAGCCGCCTGATCCGGGTTTCCTTCGGGCCCTTCCAACTGGGCCGGCTGGCACCCGGCGCCGTGGAAGAAGTGCCCGCCAGACCCCTGGCCGAGCAACTGGGCGGGCTGATGCCCCAACCCGTTTCCCTGGCGCCGGGCGAAGCGGCGCGCGCGGCCGCCCGCCAATCGGGGCGCAAATGGGCGGCCAAATCCACCCGGCGCACCAAGCCCAAGGCGCGCCATGCGCATCATCGCCGGACGCCATAAGGGGCGCGCCCTGGCGGCGCCCAAGGGGGACAAGACGCGCCCCACCGCGGCCCGCGCCCGGGAAGGGCTGTTCAACATGCTGGCCCATGGCGGCTATGGGCCGGGGCGAAGCTCGGCCATCGGCGGGGCTTCGGTGCTCGACGCCTTCGCCGGCACCGGCGCCTTCGCCTTCGAGGCGCTGTCGCGGGGCGCCGCCTCGGCCACGCTTCTGGAGATCGACCCGCGCGCCATCGATGCCGCGCGGGACAACGCGGCGGCGCTGGGCGAGCTGGACCGAACGTCGATCCGGCGCATGGACGCCACCCGGCCGCGCGCCGCGGCCACGGCCCATGGGCTGGTCTTCGCCGACCCGCCCTACGGGCGCGGGCTTGCGGCCAAGGCCCTCGCGGCGCTGGCCCACCAGGGCTGGATCGCCACCGGCGCAATGGTGATCGTGGAAGTGGCGGAGAGCGAGCAATTCTCCCCGCCCGAGAGGTTCGCGCTGTTGACCCAACGCACCTCCGGCGCGGCCCGCTTCGTGCTCATGCGTTATGGCGGTATCGGGGGCGAAGGCGGCGGCTAGAGCATTTCCGGGCCAAATTGAACCCCAAGCCGGCGCACCTTTGCCAATGATAGGAACGGCGGCTAGGTTGGAAAGTGCCCGAGCCAAGCGCGCCTCGCGACCGCCGCCAAACGTGATTGGTATAGTTGCATTTCTGGCCGCTCGACCGTAGAATCGCCGCCATGGCACGGATTAAACATACCGACCTACAGCCCGGGCAGCGGTTTCAACGGAACCGCGTTGTGTGGGAAGTCGTGGATTTGAGTTCCGTCAACGGTATCCCTCACGTCCAAATCTCCAAGGTCGGCAATCCCACCGAGTGCAAGTTGATCTCGGTGAGCACCTTGCTCGGCGGCTACGATCTTCTGCCGGGGTAAGGGCCAGAGCATCCCAAGCGTTGGCAAGAGGGGGGCGGAAATCCCCTGAGTGTGAGCCGACGCCGTTAAGCCAATATCTGATTATGCCTATAAGTGGGTATTGGGTTAACGGACCATGGGCACCCGAGACGGTCTTGTCCAATCGCCATGTCATCGGCCTGCCCGGTGGGAAGGTCTTGGCGGAACATCTACTCTCTCTTAAGGCGTGGACCTATCCATGGGGGCAGGCTGCCACGGCAAATTTCCAAGGCATATTCCAGTCAAATTGAACCATTTGACTGGAATATGCCCGAGGGAACCCAAAATACTTCCTTAATCACAAAATATTTAGCTATTACCAATTAATTATTAACCATAGGGTATAAAGGATGCCAAGGTAAATTTAGGAACCGCTGGGGAAAGAGGGACATCTATGTCCTCGTGCTTCTCGCTGATCGGCCCAATTGGATTTTCGATCCGCCTTCTTAGAGATGCCCCCGCGCTGTTGGCGCGCGCATGGGGCGTGGCCGTATTCACCGTTGTTGGGTTTGCCGGTCTTGGGTTCGCCTGTTTGGCCCTGGCCCATGACGCCGCGGCCCAGATCCCCCAGCCGGGCGGGGGGATCGAACAGCGGCGCAACGTCATTGCCGTGGTTCCCCGTTCCTGGCCGCCGCAATACCAACAAGACGCCGAGGGAAACCCCATCGGCTTCGCCATCGACGTGATGAACGAAGTCGCCAAGCGCGCCGGCCTGACCATCACCTACAAGGTGGCGGAGAATTTCTCCGCGGCCGTGGACATTCTGGCGCGCGGCGAGGCCGACCTCATCCCCAACAGCGGCATCGTTGCCGAACGCCTGGACAGATTCGCCTTCACCGCCCCCGTGGAGACCTTCGTCGTCTCCCTGTTCGTTCGCCGGGACACCGATAATTTAAATAATGTTTCCGACTTGGCCGGGCGAAACCTGGCCGTGGTCGAAAGGAATGTCGGCGCGTTCATGTTCGCCAAGCGCCAGGACATCAACGTCCAGGTTCTGGCCGATGTCCGCTCGGCCCTTTTCCAGCTCCTCGCCGGCCACGTCGATGCCTTGGTTTATCCACGGCCGGTGATATTGAATTTGGCCAAGGAAATCGGCGTTGGAGACCGCATCAAGACCGTCGGCCGGCCGTTGCGGGAGATCCGCCGCGGCATCCTCGTGATGAAAGCCAACACCGCCCTTCTGGCGATCCTCGACCCGGCGGTGAAGGGCTTCGTCGGGACCCCCGCCTACCAGCGCATTTACGCCAAGTGGTATGAAAAGCCCAGGCCGTCTTGGAGCCGAAGCCGAATAACCCTGCTCATGGGCTTACTGCTGGCATTCGTTCTTTTAGGCATGGGATTGTGGCGCTATCGCAGTGTCATCCGCCTTAACAAAATGCTGAAGGAAGAGGCCGACGAGCGGAGGGCGGTGGAGCGTTCGCTTGCCGAAAGCGAGATTCGCGCCACCAGTATCATGGAAAACGCCTCGGACGGCATCATCACCATCGACGACAGGGGCTTGATCGAATCCTTCAACCCGGCGGCCGAACGAATGTTCGGCTATGGCGCCCAAGAGGTGATCGGGCAGAACGTCGCCAAACTCATGACCGCCCAAGACGCCGGTTCCCACGACGATCACCTCCGCAGCTATGGGGAAACCGGGGAAGGAAAGATCATCGGTGTCGGGCCCAGGGAGGTGACGGGCCGACGCAAGGACGGTTCCACCTTCCCGCTGGAACTCGCCATCGGCGAGATGCAGCTGGGCGACCGCCGCCTGTTCATCGGCGACCTGCGCGACATCACCGAGCGCAAGCGGGTGGAGGAGAAATCAGCGGAGAAATCGGCTCTCCTTGAAACCATTCTTACCAATATTGCCCAGGGATTTTGTGTCTATGACCGCAATCAAAAGCTCGTCGCATATAATGAAGAATTTGTCGAGATGGCGGGATTCCCACCTGACTTCATTCATCTCGGCATCGACCGGCGGGAAGTGCTCCGGTTTCTCGCTAAACAGTATAACTACAGCGAGGACGAAATCGACAAGTGGGTCGAGAAAAGAATTTCAAATATGAAGGGGGAAGAAGGAATACCCGTCGAGCGCCAACAGCCTAACAATAGATACTATATTTTCACCCATAAAACGATGCCCGATGGCGGAATCGTGGCATCCTATACCGACATCACCGACCTCAAGCAGGTGGAACGGGAGGCCGCGGCGAAATCCGCTCTCCTCGAAGCCACCTTCGAGAACATGATCCAGGGCATCGCGGTTTACGATGCCGACCACACGCTGCTTGCTTTCAATCCCCAATATTCCGAAATTTTGGGGCTGCCCCCGGACCTCCTGCACCGCGGGATCAACCGCAGGGACATTCTCCGCTTCCGAGCCGAACAGGGACATTACTTTGGGACCGACGCCGACGTAAAAATCGAGGAAAGGCTCGCCAGCGCCAATCGACCGGAAAGCAGCGAGCGCACCCTCCCCGATGGCCGATCATATTCTTACGAACGCACGCCGACCCCCGATGGCGGCTATATTTCGACGGTGACGGACATCACCGAAAGGCAGGACGCGGAGAGGCAACTGCAACAAGCCCAGAAGATGGAGGCGGTGGGCCAGTTGACCGGCGGCATCGCCCACGATTTCAACAACCTTCTGGCGGTCAGCCTGGGAAACGTCGAACTGGCCGAGGAA
>SMVB01190951.1_pt1 | contig 19304 bp, 17 predicted proteins | sample 2456461 | NCBI WGS metagenome assembly SMVB01 (sample SAMN11095934, study PRJNA526329) | marine sediment metagenome | biome: Marine sediment; feature: Surficial sediment; material: Deep marine sediment; isolation source: Hadal surficial sediment | place: Pacific Ocean | collected 2014-05 | depth...
GCCATGGAGAAAGCGCCGATCAGCGAACGCACTTTGTTTGGGTTGGTGATACTGAATGCCGGGTGCTCCATCAGGGTCCGTACTACTTCTATCGTTGCTTCCCCTGGCTTTGAAGCCTGGATGGTGAACCATTTGTCCATTACCAGCGCATCGTCTATCCAGCGCTGCTCAAAGGCTGACAGGGCAGCGGCTGCAGACGATGTACCAGCCCACACCAAGCCGTGCAAAGCGGCCAGGGTATCGGTCATGTTATCGCTTGCAGCGAGTTGGGCCTCGGCGAGAGCCTCCCCAGCCCTGGTTTCCAGCAAATAGGAAAGACAGGTATTTTTCAGGCTGCGACGAGCAATAGAAGCAGGTGATTTGTCATAGACTGCTCTATTATCAAGAGACACATATCTCTCCTGGAACAGGTTCTTCAACTCGGTGGCTAAAGTGGTTTTTACGAATGTCCTGGCGGCATGAATGCCATCCACATCAAAAATCTCCATTTGTTCAGCCAAGTAGTCCTCACCCGGCAGAATAATCGCCTCAGCCACCAGTGCCGGGTCGCACCCGGCATTCTCCAACAACATCCGGAATGCATCAATCAGACCCGTATCAACTTCCATGGAAACACCGTTTGCACACCGCTCCACGTTGGACAATATCTCGCCTTGTGCCAGCAACTGAGCCGCTTCCCAGCGCATGAAAGAATCACTGTCATGCGCCATCAGGACAGCCAAGTCGGATGCTGACCAGGTATGACGCAACTTTACCGGTGCAGAATAATCACGCAACAGTGATGGTACTGGAGCCTGCGGAATATTCACAAAAGTATACGATTGTTCATCCTCTTCCAGTATCAGCAGGCGTGAAGTACCTGATGGTGAATCCTCAGCGCTCAATTGCAGAGGATATTCTTCCCCTTGCGGGGACAACAGGCCCATTTTGAAGGGGATGACCAGGGCGTGCTTTTCCTTCTGGTCGTTGGTAGGTCGTGTGCGCTGCGACAAATGAAGGGTAAACCTGGATCGATCGGCATCATATTCAGTAGTCACCGATACTTCCGGTGTGCCGGACTGACTATACCAGGCTCCAAAACGCTGCAGATCAACCCCGTTGGCATCCGCCATCGCGGCCAGGAAGTCATCGCAAGTCACAGCCTGGCCATCGTGGCGTTCAAAATAGAGCTTCATACCCTTTTGGAAGCCCTCTTCACCGAGCAGTGTATGGTACATACGGATGATCGAGGCTCCCTTCTGATAAACGGTCATCGTATAGAAGTTATTGATTTCCAGATACTTATCTGGACGTATCGGGTGTGACATCGGCCCTGAATCTTCCGGGAATTGCCTGCTGCGAAGATCACGTACATCCCGGATGCGATTGACCGCCCGTGACTGCATATCGGATGAAAACTCCTGATCCCTAAATACAGTCAACCCCTCCTTGAGCGTCAACTGGAACCAATCTTGGCAGGTGACGCGGTTGCCTGTCCAGTTGTGGAAGTACTCATGTCCAATAACACCTTCGATTCCCTGGTAATCAACGTCCGTCGCGGTATCCGGCCGGGCCAGCACGAACTTTGAATTGAAGATATTGAGCGATTTGTTTTCCATCGCGCCCATGTTGAAATCATTGGTAGCGACAATATTGTAGATGTCCAGGTCATACTCGAGACCGAAGCGGTCTTCATCCCATTTCATGGCGTTGCGCAGGGATTCCATAGCATGATCACAACGGTCTACGTTCTCGTGTTCCACGTAAACGCGCAGTGTAACGACCCGGCCACTGCGTGTAACAAAATGGTCCTCTATGTAAGCCAGGTCACCCGCGACCAGCGCAAACAGATAAGATGGTTTTGCAAACGGGTCGTCCCAATGCACCCAGTGACGGCCATCATCCAGTTCGCCTGAACCCACGGGGTTGCCGTTGGAAAGCAATACGGGATAGCGTTTGACGTCAGCGACAATCGTGACATCAAACCGCGTCATGACATCGGGACGGTCCGGGAAATAGGTGATTTTGCGGAATCCTTCCGCCTCGCATTGCGTCAGCAGAAATCCGCCGGAAGAATACAGGCCCTCCAGCGCAGTATTTTCGTGTGGTTTGATCAGCACTTCGATGGTCAGGGCACAGGAATCAGGGGCATTTTGAATGACGAGTTTGTCAGCATTTAAAGAGTAATCACCCGGCGCCAGTACATTGCCATCCATCAGGACCGACACCAACTCCATCTGTTGACCGTCCAGTTCAATTTCGTTGCTGGGTCTGGCCGATGGATTCCGGCTCAATTGCAATTCTGAAATCACTCGGGTGGATTCGTCCCCGATTTCAAAACGCAGTTTTAACTGATCCAGAATCCAGGCGAATGGTCTGTAGTTTTCTCGCAATACAGTTTTACTGACTGCAGTTTTTATCATTTATTGATACCTGGTAAAAAGAGCCTGTACACACAATCGACAGGGTTGTCAAACCAAGTATTATAGGCCTAACGCAAGTGAAGAGCAGTCGGAAATGCCCCCAAATACCGTAGTCGATATTCCTGATTTTGCCGATATCCACCTGGCGCGGGCCCGTATTAATGACTGGACCCGCCTGACACCCGTGTTGAGCGATCCCGGGCTCGACCGGGAACTGGGCTGCTTTGTCTACTGCAAATGTGAAAATCTTCAGCGTACGGGTAGCTTCAAGTTCCGCGGAGCAAGTAATGCCATATCCAGGCTGAGCGAAGACGGCGTCGAGGGCGATGTCGCAACCCACTCCTCGGGAAACCATGGAGCCGCACTGGCCCTGGCTGCTAAATTAGATGGCCGTAAAGCCCATGTGGTCATGCCTGAGAACTCCGTTGTGATGAAAATCGCTGCGGTCAGACGTTATGGCGGTATCGTGCATTTCTGCGCTCCAACGCAGCAGTCCCGGGAGGATGAGCTGGCGAAGCTCGTAGAAGATGGAAAGATTCCGGTCCCGCCTTACGATCACGCAGACATCATTGCAGGACAGGGAACCGCGGCGCTGGAGCTAATTCAGGAGGTTTCCACCCTTGAGCAAGTCATTACACCAGTAGGTGGCGGAGGCCTCATTAGCGGCACGGCCATCGCTGTGGGTAGCACCGGCCAGCAAGTGTATGGCGTGGAGCCTGAAGGTGCTGCGGACACGGTGGCCAGCCTGGAGCAGGGCGAACGGGTTAAAAGCTGGACGCCCGACACCATTGCAGACGGCCTGCGGGCAATTATTGGAGTGCGCAATTTCACCGTTATCCGCAACCAAGTAAGGCGAGTATTCACCGTCAGTGATGAGGACATCCGCCAGGCCATGTACTTGTTCTGGCAGGAGTTGCACATGGTGATCGAACCATCATCCGCTACGGTGGTCGCGGCCATCAGAAATCACCCGGAAGTTTTTGCCGGTAAAAAAGTCGGCGCCATTATCAGCGGTGGCAACATTGATCCTGGCAATTGGCAGTCCTTGACGAATAGGAATTAACGATCGGTCAGGGCCTGTGATCTTCTGTTACCCGTTTCGAGCCAGGGATCTACGGAGCATCAACCAGCACATTACACTCATTACTCGATTTTGGGTTTGCCGAAGCTAACCCGCATATTGCACGAAGGCGGACCAATTAATGCCTTAAACCTCACAAATTCAAAACTTATGGCTGAAATAACTCCATTACAAAAAGTACAATTTGTCCTATCCGGGTTCTCATCGTGGGACACAATCCACCCGTAGGCTTACTGTGTCAGGCTGCCAAGTCGATACCGTATCTCCCTTCAGGACACACCGTAAACCCATCGCTGAAGGGTATTGGGTTATTTTCAAGCCTGAAGTCCTTTTTTCCGGAAAACCAGAATCTGGTTGTTGGCCGGCATGGGAAATTGCTTGTGCAGAACCATTTGATTGCGATTCGCCAATGATTCAAGTGCTTCAACATCACGCAAGCCCATTTGGGGGTCACGGTTCCTGAGATGCCTGTCAAACTCCCGGTTGGAATCTGCAGTGAACCGGCCATCCTGGTTGAAGGGTCCATAAAGGCAATACAATCCTCCCGGGCCCAGGTGGGCCCCAAGCCCGGTAAACGTAGCACACACCGCGTCCCAGCCCATGATATGTGCCGTGTTGGCTGAATAGGCCGCAGCAAAAACCCCATCCGGCCACTCATCAAGCACGTCCAGTTTAATCGGTGGAAGGATATTCGGACTGCCTTCGTCCGCCACTCTGGCTGTCAGCCCTTGCAGGTACTCATCCCGGTCAGAAGGTTGCCACTGAAGGACCGGGAAATGCGGCGCGAAATGCACAATGTGCTGGCCTGTTCCAGAACCGATTTCAAGGATTTTACCGCAGGAAGGCAAAAGCTGCTGCAGGACTTCCAGGATGGGCGCCTTGTTTCGTTCACAGGATTCAGAGTGAGGCAGAGGGATCATACGTTCGCCAACTCCATTGCTTGTAAAGCAAACGCCCGGGTTTTACCCGGGCGTTCATCACTAACCGAGGTAGCTGCCAGTTTATAGTATCGGGCGATCCTCCACGATGGTGGGGGTAATAAATATCAGTAGTTCACGCTTCCTGATGTCACTGGTCCGGCGCCGGAACAGTACACCCACACCCGGGATATCCCCCAGCCATGGCACTTTGTCTTCTTGCGAACTGGTCTCGTCCTGGAAAATACCGCCCAGCACTATCGTGTCACCGTTGGCTACCAACACCGTGGTATTGAGCTCGCGTGTGTCAATAGAAGGTACAGAACCACCTCTTGCGGTTTGGAAAATCTCTCCCACCGTGTCCTGCTTGATTGCAAGATCCAGCTGAATGCGGTTATCCGGCGTAATCAGCGGGGTGACTTTGAGTTCCAGTACTGCCTCCTTGAACGAAACCGCAGTGGCGCCTGAAGAAGTGGAGTTTTCGTACGGAATCTCCACGCCCTGTTGGATGAAAGCTTCAGCCTGGTTGGCGGTGACAATGCGGGGGGTTGAGATCACCTCACCCTCACCCCGGGCCTCCAATGCAGACAGTTCCAGGTCCAGCAACCATTCGCCACTCAGGAAAGAAAGACCAAGAGTCGACGCATTAGAACTGGGCGCAGGCAGGTTGACTTGGTAACGATTCGGATATGCAGGAATGTCCCGCAGGCCGTCATCTCTCGGATTGATAGCGGGATTATAGAGATCGGCTGCGCTGCCATCCGCCGCAATTACCCCGATGTTGCTGCCTGTGTGCGAATAGGTCACACCAAAACGAACACCCAGTTCATGGGCAAAATCAGAATTCGCAATCACGATACGTGCTTCGATCATAACCTGTCGAACCGCGTAGTCCAGATCGGTTATGAGCTTGCGGATTTTGACAATCTTTTCAGCAGTATCGGTCACCAACAGCGTGTTGGTCCGTTCATCCATCGTGACTGAACCACGTTCGGATAGCAGCCCGTATTCAGAATCAACGTCACTGCTTTGTATGAGTTCCACCAAGTCTCCCGCCTTGGCGTAACTGATCGGAATCAATACGGTTTGCAAAGGTTCCAGGATCCGCCGGTCAAGCTGAGCCTGCAACAGTTGTTGCTCACGGGCCGCAATTTCTGCCGTTGGAGCAATCCAGATGACATTGCCGTTCATGCGTTTGTCAAGATTACGGGCATCCAAAATGATGTCGAGTGCCTGGTCCCAGGGCACATTAGTCAAGCGCAGTGTCAGGTTACCCTGCACATTGTCTGCCACGACGATATTCAGGTCGGAAACATCTGCAATCAACTGCAGAACAGAGCGAACCGGAATATCCTGGAAATTGAAAGTTACCTTGGTGCCTTCGTAGGTCTTATCTTCATAGAACTTGACCTCGATATCCTCCAACAACTGGGCAGTCTTCGAAACCGGTTTGACCTCAACAACGATATCATCACCTGATTCATATGCCAGGTACTCATAAATACCCGATGTTGTCATGACGACCTGGACCGTACTGTTAACGGGAGCGGTGTCAATCAACCGCACGGGCGTGGCAAAATCAATCACGTCCAACCGTTGATTCAGGCGGTCAGGAACGCTGGCATTGAAAATGTTGAGGATGAGACTATTGGCGCCTTCATCCACCGAAATACTGGCGCCGGGGCGATCCATACTCACAATAACCCGGGCCTGCCCCTCATCACCACGGTGGAAATCAACACCGGTGACGCTGAAATTTGAACCACCAACGCTTGTGCTTGAATATTGGGTGACTCCGCTACCCGCAATGGTTAGGACCACCTGGTCTGAATACGCATTGTAGTCATAGGCGGCCTGCTGTGAAAGATCGACAATCAGCCGGGTTCTGCCTCCAGCCGCAATCGCGGAATATTGCTGAACAGGCCCAAGCCCAACAGTTACCGCATCCGTTGTTGCCTCACTTTGTGTATCGGCAAGATCCAGTACGATCCGCGCCGGGCTTTGTGTGACAAACACACTGACCTGGGGCACATCACCGCTGGTTTGCAAGGTAATCCTCACACCACCATCCGCGGTGCTGCTGTGATCGATGCTCGTCACTTTAGTCGCTGCGAAAGCTGCCATCATTGGCAGTATCGTTAATAACAGGCCCAAACCTGTCAGAAATCCTTTTCCTGAATTACGCATGCCGCTCCCTCGTTCACAGATTTGCGATTGAAATGTTACGCATTCCTTATGGCTGCTCATTGGCATTGCCTCTTAAGGTTAATAGCTCAAGCATCTGGTCCAGTACTCCTTCTAAGGTGAAATTGCCGTGTTCATGGAGTACTAGCTTCCACTCAAGGCCATAGAAGCAGCCCTGACCAGCCATCCACCGGCACCATCGGTAATAAACTCGCTTAACTCCACCTCACCCGGTGAAATGACATTTACTTTTCCGTGATTTTTGCCCATGTAGTTCCCAGTGGCAACCCGATGAATCGTGCCGTCCGGATCGCGAATCAAGACCCAATGCGATGTTTCTTTATCAAAGGTCCCAACCATCAGTAAAGTGTCCAACTCAAATCTTTCAAGGTATTCCCGGGGCCGTTTAAAATCAGGACGTGGGCCATCGCCCTGCTTACCGCCTACTTCTTCATCACTTCCTTCGCTGGTTGACTGGCGGAAAGGATCTCGACCTTGCAAGCCGTCATAAACGTAGGGGGTGTATGTACGCACGGTAGGTATCGGTGGAATAGGAGTAGCGGGTCGTGCATTGACTTCAGCTATGTAGTGCCCCAGGTCATCCTCGTTGCTGCTGCAGGCTGCCAGCAGTGTCAGCACGGACGCCAGGGCCACAACTTTCAATGTGTTGAGATGAATCATGCTGTTCATGGCGCATTCGCCTGGGCCAATTCAACGGCCTCATCTTCATCAATATAACGATAGGTCTTGACCGTCCCTTCCAGGATCAGGTGACCTTGACCTCCCCTGATGTCAGCACTATTGGCGCGACGCAATGAAATGTCGTGCATCGTAAGGATCACATATCTTGGCAGTGACGCCACGCCATAAACGAAATCACCAAACTGGTGAAAGTCGCCTAGCATGCGGACAGAGATCGGCCTTTCCGCATAGAAATCATGAAGCGTTTCACCACCGGGCTGGAACAACTGAACATCGATTCCCGCAGCCAAGGCTGTCTGTGAGATATCCACCAACAATTTGTCCATCTCGGTCTTGCTCGGAAGCTGTCGGAACATGGTTTTGAGCACCTCCTGCATTTCAGTCAGTTGAACTTCATACGCTTCGAGGTTGGCGGATTTTTCCTGCTTGTTCTCGAACTCAAAACGCAGGGCAACTTCTTTATTCTGCACGATTTCAAGTTGCTCAGTCTTGGTTTTGATCAGCAGGTAGTAACCTATGGCAAAAATGATAACCAGCAGGAAACTGAGAATGACGTAGCGCACTGATGTAGGAGCGCTGCCGATATCACGAAAATCAAGATCTCTTAATTGGTTGAACATCAGCCTGCCTCCGTCTGCTCTTCATCATCACCCAGATTGTCGTTTCGAGGGATGACCACGTTCAGTTGAATAGCGTATTCATAGCTTTCAACGCGGGTCTCTGGGCTCTTGGCTGCGCGCACATACTGCAGTTCAGGCTTGACAAACAATTCCATTCCTTCGAGGCTCTGCAAGTAGGCAGAAACCCGTGCATTGGACTGACTGGTTCCTATCAGGGTCAGTTTTTGACCCTGTTGCGTGACCGTTATCAGAGTCACGCCAACAGGTATACTCATGGCCAGTCTGTCCAGGAGTTCCACCGTTAGTGAGCGACTGGCCTGCAAGGACTCAATTACCTGCTTACGCGAAATCAGTCGGTCGCGGGTTTTTTCCAACTCCGTTATCCGGTCGATGCGAAGCTGCAGGCGATTAATTTCGACCTGGATCTGTTGATTTCGTGCTTCCTGGTGATTGATTTGCTGATCGAAAAACAATCCGACCATCAGCGTCAGGATCGAGCCCAGAACCAGGGTACCCAGCAGGGAGTACAAGAATTGGCGTTGGCGCTCCCTGCGCGCTTCCTCACGCCACGGCAGAAGATTGATTCTGGCCATCAGTCAAACCCTCTCAACGCTAGCCCCATAGCAACCATCAGGTTCGGAGCATTCCTGGTCAATGCAGTTACTGCAACCGAAGGTGCCAATTCCAGACCGCTAACAGGGTCAGCGACGCCGGTCTTTACCCCAAGTTCCTGTTCGACGACATCAGCCAAACCTTTGACGGAGGCCATGGAGCCTGCAAGATAAATGGTCTTGATGTTAGAGAACTCTGCGCTGGAACTGTAAAATTGCAGGGCGCGACTAATCTGATGCACTACGTTCAGCATGAAGGGTTCAAGCACATCTTCTTCAAAGTTTTCAGGCCCGGACTCTCCACGCATGAAGAAATTCGCCTGTTCCGGCGACATGTCGTAACGCCGCGTGATTTCTTCAATCAGCTGATTGCCACCAAAAGGATGGTCCCGGGTGTAAATGACGCGACCATTTCTAAGGATTAGTAAGGTGGAGAGGTCATGCCCAATATCGAAAATACCAATAGTCTCCGTGCTCCTGATCCCATCTCTCTCGCGGATCAGCTCAAATGCGTTTGCAATGGCAAATGACTCGACGTCGACTACCTTGGCCTTGAGTCCAATCGACTCCAGTGCATCCTGCCGGGCCTCAACGTTGTCGTTTTTACTGGCCGCCAGCAGGATATCGACCATGTCCGCATTGCGTGGTGACGGACCCAGTACTTCGAAATCCAGGCTGATTTCATCCAGGGGATATGGAATGTATTGGTTTGCCTCGATCTGCACCTGGCTCTCGATATCTGCTTCGGCCAGGTTGGATTGAAGGCTGATGGTCTTGGTGAATACAGCTGATCCTGATACGGCGACAGCGCAGTATTTCGTATTCGAACCCGAATTCCTGACGGCCGACTGAATCGCTGTTGAGATGGCCTCGATATCCTGGACCGATTTTTCTACGATTACACCCTGTGGCAGCGGTTCGATCGCAAAATGGTCAATCCGGTAGGAGGACCCATAGCGTGAAAGTTGCAACAAGCGAACGCCTGAAGATCCAATATCCAAGCCCATTACGGGTGGTGATTTTGTGCCTAAGAATTTCAAATTGCCCTCAATCCTTTGCTCGACAATGGTTTACTGACACTTCTTACATTGATTTGTAACAGAAAATGGACTGTATCTCAACGTTGATTTCACATTTTTTCTCAAAATTGGTGACAAAAACTTCAATCACGAGCATTTCACTATCCTTATAATACAAGCTGTAGTAATACACAAACTGTGGGAACTACCGGCAAGCAGTGTGATCAACTCTATGTGAAGATTGGCCGCATCCTTGTTCGCCACTTAGTATCATACCGAAATTTGCCTACCAATTGTGGTAAGAATAAAAATTCAATTTTCCTTGATACTTTTTTAAACCGTTGGCAATAGCTTAGCAGGATTATCGCGTGAAAAAAATTTTTCGTTGGTTCCTTGTTTTTTTTCTCGCCTCTTCCCTGCTAGCTGTCGCGGCCATCAGCATTACGTATTTGATCGTAAAACCTGGCCTGCCGGATGTAGAAACCCTGCGTGATGTTCAGTTGCAGGTACCACTTCGTGTGTTCAGTTCAGATGGAAAGCTGCTTGGAATTTTCGGGGAGAAGCGACGCACGCCGGTCACCATAGACGAAATTCCGGCACAACTGAAAAACGCTTTTATCGCTGGCGAAGATGCCCGGTTTTATGCACACCCTGGCGTTGACTACCAGGGTATCTCACGCGCCGCCTGGTCGCTGCTGAGAACGGGTGAAAAATCCATTGGTGGCAGTACCATCACCCAGCAACTGGCCAGGAATTTCTTCCTGACTGCAGAAAAAACATTCACGAGAAAGATCAAAGAAATATTTCTCGCGCTGAAAATTGAGCGGCAGCTGGACAAAAACCTGATCCTTGAGCTCTACTTGAACAAGATTTTCCTGGGCTACCGTGCTTACGGCGTCGGCGCGGCGGCGGAAGTGTACTACGGAAAGTCCACTTCGGAGTTATCACTGGCACAGTGCGCCATGATCGCAGCACTGCCGAAGGCGCCTTCACGAATTAATCCGATCAACTCTCCGGCACGGGCGCTGGAACGAAGAAACTACGTTCTTAACCGGATGCTGGACCTGGGCTACATCGATGAATCCCAGCATAAAGCAGCGAGTAAAGAGCAGGACCGTGCCTTTTATCACGGAGCCATCGCTGAAATTTCAGCCCCATACGTGGCTGAAATGGTCAGGGTGAAAGCACTGCAACTGCTCGGCTCCAAGGCCTACACCGGTGGCTATAAAGTATTCACTACCATAGACAGTCGACTGCAGACCGCAGCCAATCTCGCGGTAAACAGGGGGCTTGAGGAATACGATCGTCGGCATGGCTTCCGTGGCCCAGAAGCTCATATCGACCTGGCGAACAGGCACACGACCCAGGCCTGGAACGAAGTATTGACATCCTATCGACCGGTGGCCGGACTGGAGCCAGGCGTGGTCCTCGAGGTGGATGATGAACTCGCCCTGGTCTACCTGCGTAACGGCCAAACCATTGCAATCAGCCTGGAGCAGACAAAGTGGGCCGCACCTTTTATCACGCGTGATAGAAAGGGAAAGACACCAAAAAAGCTAAGTGAAATCATGCTGCCAGGGGATATCATCCGCACCCGATTGCACAATGATGGAACATGGAAACTGGGGCAGTTACCGGAAGTGGAAGCCGCCCTGGTTGCACTGGACCCCATGAGTGGTGATATCAAGGTCCTGGTCGGCGGCTCGGATTTTTCACGCAGTAAATTCAACCGCGTCACGCAGGGGCGTAGGCAACCCGGATCCAGCTTCAAGCCATTTATTTATTCAGCTGCCCTCGATCATGGTTTCACCGTGTCGAGCCTGATCAACGACGCTCCAATCGTGTTCGAGGACAAGACGCTCGAAAGAACCTGGAAACCTCAGAATTTCAGTCAAAAATTCTATGGCCCAACCCGCCTTAGGGAAGCCATGGTCAATTCCCGGAACCTGGTCTCCATCCGTCTTTTGCGTGAGATCGGTGTTGATTATGCCAGGAAGTACATTACCCGGTTCGGCTTCGGGCTTGACGAACTCCCGGCCAATCTCTCCATGGCACTTGGAAGTGCTTCTCTTACCCCACTGGCCATGGCCCGCGGCTACGCAGTATTTGCCAACGGTGGCTTCTTGGTAAAGCCTCAATTCATCCGTTCAATCAAGGATGCTTCCGGTCGCGTAGTCTATGCCACACAGCCATCCAAAATTTGCGACGATTGCGAGGAGAAAATAGAGGCCCAAGTCACTGAACCGGAACAGGTCAAAACGAGCGAGCCTGAATTCAGACCACTGGATATTGCTTCAAACACCCAGGGACTGGAAGTGACCGCAAAAGGCTCAGGCGAGCGCAACGTTGATTCTGCAGCGCAAAGCCCTTACGCAAAAAGGGTTATATCACCCCAAACTGCCTACCTGATCCGGTCCATGATGATAGACGTAGTTCGCCGTGGAACCGGTAAGCGCGCCATGCAGCTTGGCCGCCACGACCTGGCGGGCAAGACGGGGACCACCAACGAACTACGTGATGCCTGGTTTTCAGGCTACAACGACCACCTGGTGACTTCGGTGTGGGTAGGATTCGACAATCATGATCCGCTGGGAAGAAGGGAAATTGGTGGCCGGGCTGCTCTGCCTGTCTGGATGGAATTCATGGGGATTGCACTTGAAGGCGTCGATGACACACTCCCGTTGATGCCCGAAGGCCTGGCACAGGCCAGGATAGACCCGGACTCCGGATTGCTCGCAAGACTTGATAATAACAATGCAATTTTGGAAATATTCCAAGCGGGAAGGCTGCCGCCGATGGAACATGCTGCGGCAGGGGAAGACCGGGATGTCGCAACAGAGGCAGACCCGTATGATATCTACTGAGCGCTTCGTGCAATATGCGGGCTAAGCGCTAATAAATCAGTGGTTCACTGGGAACGTTTTTCCATCGGCAAATAGTCGCGTGCAGTCGGTCCACTGTAAACCTGCCGGGGACGGCCAATCTTCGTTGCTTCCTTGCTTTGTTCAAGCCACTGGGCAACCCATCCCACCGTCCTGGCAATAGCGAACATGACGGTGTACATACTGACTGGAATGCCGAGCGCCTTGTAGATGATTCCGGAATAGAAATCGACATTGGGATAGAGCTTCTTCTCGATGAAGTATTCGTCTTGCAGGGCAATACGCTCCAACTCCATTGCCAGTTCCAACATCGGATCATCTACGCCCATTTCATCCAACACCTGGTGGCACGCCTTGCGGATGATGGTCGCACGCGGGTCGAAATTCTTATAGACGCGATGGCCGAAACCCATCAGACGGAAGGGATCGGATTTGTCCTTTGCACGCTTGATGAACCGGTGCACATTGGAAACATCACCGATTTCGCTCAACATCGCCAATACGGCCTCATTTGCACCACCATGGGCCGGGCCCCACAAAGCTGATATGCCGGCAGCGACGCAGGCGTAGGGGTTGGCGCCGGTCGACGCCACCAGCCTCACCGTAGAGGTGCTGGCATTTTGCTCATGATCCGCGTGAAGTATGAAAAGGAGGTTGATAACCCTGACCGCAAGCGGGTTAACCTCGTACTCCTCGGCTGGCACGGAAAACATCATGTCCAGGAAACGGCCACAGTAACCCAGGGAATTTTTCGGGTAAGCCGTGGGCCAGCCCATGTGGTGCCGGTAGCAGGCCGCCGCGATGGTGGGCATCTTTGCGATCATACGCTGGGCTGCCAGCATACGGTGCTCCGGATTATCCATGTCCATCCGGTAATGATAAAAAGCGGCCAGCGAACCCACTACACCCGCCATCATGGCCATCGGGTGGGCATCATAATGAAAACCGGATATAAAATGATTCAGTTGCTCATGAACCATCGTGTGATAGGTGATTTGTCCGCGAAAGGTGAAGAAATCATCTTCGCTCGGCAATTCTCCATTCAACAACAGGTAGGCCACCTCAAGAAAACTGCTTTGTTCCGCCAACTGCTCTATAGGATACCCCCTGTAGCGCAGAATACCCTTGGCGCCATCGATGAAGGTCAGGCTGCTGGTACAGGCCGCCGTTGCGGAAAAACCAGGGTCATAGGTGAAATAACCCAGTGTAGAGGGCAACGCCTTGATGTCCAGCGTGGGCTCCCCTTCGGTACCTTCGACTACAGGCAATCGCAGTTCTTTACCAGTGGCCGGGTCAGTTAGCAATACATATTTTTCGGACACTGAATTCTCCTTGGCTGAACGCCGTTTTAAATGGGGGTTGCAAACCGAGCGCCTGATTACTTATGTTGTACCGTCTGTTATCAGGACCATTCATTATAGCACTTCAGCAGATTATTGCGCCATTATTTAATTTGTTAATCATTCACTTAGCGGAACTAATGATCGAGGAGAGTCCCAAAAAAGGCCCGTGCTGACAAAGCCTGCACGGGCCTTTTTGCTAGACAAATGTTTCTTTTTTTTACTCGCCGATTCCCTTACTTGCCGTAACGCTTTTTGAATCGATCTACTCGACCACCGGAATCCAGCATCTTGTGCTTGCCGGTGTAAAAAGGATGTGATGCGCTGGAAACTTCGACCTTGACCAGTGGGTACTCATTACCGTCTTTCCACTTGATGGTTTCCTTGCATTTGATGGTAGAGCGGGTCAGGATGGCAAAATCCGAAGATATGTCCTGGAATACCACTTCTTTGTATTCGGGGTGAATACCGGTTTTCATTACAATTCCTAAAAAGGTACGCTTTGGCGAAAGGCCGGCCAGTCTACTGACGCTGCTCGCCTAATGCAAGCATATATTGTATGCGCACTGTGGTTTTTTTCATACCCCCGATGGTAAGAATATTGCCTGTATATCATTGGTAAACCGCCAGCCAAGGGAAGTGGGCTTCAACACTCCATTACTGTCGATGAGCAAACCACTTTCTATCGCTTTTTCAACCCGAACCGACACCCTGTCCCAACTGACTCCGGTGCGCGGTGTAAACTGGTCCTTGCGGACACCATCGCGTAAACGCAACTGATTCAAAAAAAATTCGAACACCCGCTCTTGTTCACCGATCAACCGGTCTTCGGCCAGCCATTGACCCGTTTGCATCGCCTTGAGCCAGGTTCCCGGATGCCTCTGCCTGACTCTGCGCCTCACGGACTGCTCTGCAGGCAGTGTGATCTTCGAATGCGCACCCGCGCCAATTCCAAGAAAATCTCCATACCGCCAGTAATTCAGATTATGCCGGCACCGAAACCCTTCGCGAGCCCAGGCGGAAATCTCGTACTGCCTGAAACCGGACTCCCTGATCAATTCACCGCATTGTTCCTGCATGTCCCAGGCAGCATCATCATTCGGCAGTTCGGGCGGGCTGGCATGGAATGCAGTATTCGGTTCAATGGTCAATTGATAAAACGATAGGTGCGATGGCGCGCAATTCAGCGCCTGACGGACATCGTCCAGGGCATCAACGACCGATTGGCCAGGTAAGGCGTACATCAGGTCAATATTGAAATTACTGATACCGGCACACTGGATGGACTCCACTGCTGTCTCAATCTCGGCGCAGCCATGAATTCTTCCAAGCCGTTGTAGTAAAGTGTTGTTGAAGCTCTGCACACCCAATGAGATGCGATTGATGCCCACCTCCGCGTAAGCGCTGAAACTGTCGTATTCCGTGGTTCCAGGATTGGCCTCCAGCGTACATTCTGCCTGCGGACTCACTCGCAGCCGTGCCCGAAAACCTTCAATCAGCCGCTCGATCCACTTCGCACTGAACAGGCTGGGCGTACCCCCACCGAAGAATATGCTGTGGACCGTTCGCCCCCAAACCAAGGGAAGGTCCAGTTCCAGGTCTGCCAGCAACGCATCAACATATTCTCGCGCGGGCAGCTTTGACGGCGCTTGGTGTGAATTGAAATCACAGTACGGACACTTACTTACACACCAGGGTAGGTGAACATAAAGTGTCAGCGGAGGAAGACCGTTAAGCCCTGGATCAAACCCACCGTTGTCAGTTCCTGAATTCATCTTTCATTTGCTCGGTCAGCGCAATTAGCGCCTGTCGTCGGTGGCTGAGACTGTTTTTGACTTCGGGCGGCAACTCCGCAGACGAACATTCATTCCCCGGAACCCAGAAAAGCGGGTCATAACCAAAGCCGCCATCACCCCGGGGTTGTTCCATTATTCTTCCCGGCCACTTCCCGGTTGCAATCAGTGGTGCAGGATCTTCCGCGTGCCGTACGAACACCATCGCACAATAAAAATGCGCAGCCCGGTCCGCTCCTGCCACGCCACGAAGGGCCTGCAACAGTTTCTGATTATTGGCCTTGTCGTCCACGTCTGCACCGGCATAGCGGGAAGAATAAATCCCGGGCATCCCGCTCAAAGCATCAACCACCAGACCGGAATCATCCGCCAGCGCCTGCAGGCCGGTACAGCGGGCCGCATGGCGGGCCTTGATCAGGGCGTTTTCAATGAAACTGAGGCCATCTTCCACCGCTTCACTGATCTTCCATTCACCCTGTGACCTGACGGTCCAACCGAGCGGCGTCAGCATGGAGGATAACTCCTTGAGCTTGCCCGCATTACCGCTGGCAAGCACCAGCCGGCGATCCGGATCGATCAAATCAGGCATCCAGCGCATCCAATTGGCAGGCCATCAGCTGCCGGATTCCCGAATCAGCCAAATCCAGCATCTGATCGAGCTCACCCCGGCGGAATGCATGTCCTTCGGCCGTACCCTGCAGTTCAATAAATGCGCCCCCGTCGTTCATCACAACGTTCAAATCGGTTTGCACTGTGGAATCTTCAGGGTAGTCAAGATCGAGCACAGGAACATCCCCATAAATACCCACCGATACTGCGGCAACTTGCCCATGTATCGGATTTATGCCACCGTTTTTAACCAGCCAGCGGCAGGCATCGACCAGCGCGACGTAGGCGCCCGTAATAGATGCAGTCCGGGTACCGCCATCGGCTTGCAGCACATCACAATCCAGGGTGATGGTTCTTTCACCCAGGGCTTCGCGGTCTACGACTGCCCTGAGTGAGCGTCCGATCAGTCGTTGAATTTCCAGTGTACGACCGCTCTGCTTGCCACGAGCAGCTTCCCTCCCCATACGACTACCCGTCGACCGGGGAAGCATGCCGTACTCAGCAGTCACCCAACCCTGCCCTTTGCCGCGCAGGAACACAGGCACGCGATTTTCCACAGATGCAGTACATAAAACGTGGGTATCTCCGCAGCGAATCAACACAGAGCCCTCTGCATGTCGGGTAAAATTGCGCGTGATGCTGATCTGGCGGAGTTCATCTGGTTTTCGGCCACTGGGTCTCATTTACTTTCCTGTGTTAGGGCCTGTTAGCACTTGCCAGGTCACTGCGTTGCAGGTCCAAATGGTACCAGGCAAGGCGCGAGGAGTGTGGTTTGGCGGGTCCAAATGAGTGACGAGCAACGCAGCATGGGGCCATTTGGGACAGCAACCCACAGGGACGGGGCTCATTTCGCCCACTGCGGCGTCTCTCCTCACTAAAGTACATATAATACATTACACTCGTCGTTCCTTGCATTGAGCGAAATGAGCTCCCGTCGCAGCGATCTGGCAAGTGCTAACAGGCCCTGATCATTTGACGGTAACATTGTGCCAAGGCATCCAAAAGGCAACAATTCATGATCCACAGCATGACCGGTTTCGCCAGCGCGGAGCAGCAGTACAATTTCGGCCGACTTTCATGGGAAATTCGCTCGGTGAATCACCGCTACTTTGAATTCGTGTTTCGTGTCCCGGAGGAATTCCGGGTCCTTGAACCAGAAATACGACGGATTCTTGGGGTACATCTGAGCAGGGGAAAAGTCGATGCCACGCTTCGATATACACCGGCCACAGCGATAAGCAGTTCAAACCTGAACCTGAACCGGAAATTGGCCGGCAAGCTGCTTACGCTGCAACAGGAGCTGCAGGAACTGAGTGGTGTGGAACAGGAGCCAGACTTACAATCCTTGTTACGCTGGCCGGGCTTGGTTGAAGAACAGGCGCCAGATCCCCAGCCGCTGCACGAGGCGGCCCTGGAACTGCTGTCAAAAGCTGCCAAAGACTTGCAAGCTGCACGTGGCAGGGAGGGTGAACAAATGTCTGCAGCCATCCGTAAGCGACTCACGGGAATTGAACGATGGGTAGCGCAAATCCGTGAATGGCTGCCTGAAATTCGCGCAGCCCTGCGGCAAAAACTGCTCAGCCGGGTCGAAAATTTACAGCAGCCATTGGAACCCGGGCGCCTGGAGCAGGAAATTGCTTTTCTGGTCCAGAAGATGGATGTAGACGAAGAACTGGACCGCCTGGCCGCTCACGTCAAGGAAACCCTACTGGTGCTGGATCGGAGCGACCCGGTCGGGCGCCGCCTGGATTTCCTGATGCAGGAATTCAACCGTGAATCCAACACGCTCAGCTCCAAGTCCACAGACCAACGGACGACCCAGGCTGCAGTCGAACTCAAGGTGTTGATTGAGCAGATGAGGGAGCAGGTTCAGAACATTGAATAATCCAAGCCCGCATATTGCATCACTATCGCGGACGCTGGCGAAGGACAGGTGCGGCTGGACGCCGTGCTGGACCGAATCCCATCGCCATAGCTATGGGTTGAGGGAAGCTCGGTGTCCAGGCGTGCATGGACAAGTCAGGGCTGGGATAGTGGCGTAATATGCGGGCTAACCTTTATGTTGTGGCTGCTCCTTCTGGCGGAGGGAAAACCAGCCTGATCAATGCACTGCTCGAAAAGGATCACCGGGTCAGTCTCTCGGTATCTTACACCACACGAACGGCGCGCCCTGGCGAGAAAGACGGGGTCCATTACCATTTTGTCGACGATCCGACCTTTAACGACTTGATTGCAAAAAATGCCTTTCTCGAACATGCTGAAGTGTTCGGCCATCGATATGCTACCGGGCGTGACGCAGTAGAAAAGAAACTGCTTGCAGGCTTCGATGTCCTGCTGGACATAGACTGGCAAGGCGCCCGGCAGATCCGGAAATCCTTCCCTTCGAGTTGTACGATTTTCATCCTCCCACCTTCGCTGGAGGCACTGCGCGACCGCCTCGCCAGGCGCGGCCAGGATAGCGAAGAAGTAATCGAGGAGCGCATGCGCGAAGCCACAGCGGAAATATCGTACTCGAGCGAGTTTGACTACCTGATTATCAACGATGATTTTGAGCTAGCGCTGGCCGACCTGCAATCCATCGTCCGCCACCGGAAACTGCAGCGGCCGGACCAGAAAGATCATTATGACGTTCTTCTGGCGGAACTGCGGGAAAATGGATAAACTGGTAGGTTCAGCCTGGGCTTTGACGACCCTGGCACACAAAGAAATTTAGCACCAGTAATCAGGAATACACACAATGGCACGAATCACAGTAGAAGATTGTCTCGATAATGTTGACAACCGTTTTGAGCTGGTATTGACCGCTACCAAGCGAGCACGCCAGATAGCCAATGGCGCCGAACCGATGGTGGAGGAAGATAACGACAAACCCACGGTGATTGCGCTGCGTGAAATTGCCGAAGGGCTGATCACCGCCGAACTCGTGGACATCATCCAGGCGGAAATAGAAGCAGCGGAAGCATTTGACTTCACCCCAGAGGATGATGACCTCACACCCTGAACCAGGGCAAGTGACAGGGCCTAAGAATTTTTCAGTCCCATGCAGGAAGCCACAGTAAACGCTGAACCCTTCCTGCAGCTTAGGGACTTGCTAAAAACTTATCTTGACCCCGAAAAGGTCGCAATAATCCGGCGGGCCTTTGA
>SMVB01299412.1_pt1 | contig 19300 bp, 18 predicted proteins | sample 2456461 | NCBI WGS metagenome assembly SMVB01 (sample SAMN11095934, study PRJNA526329) | marine sediment metagenome | biome: Marine sediment; feature: Surficial sediment; material: Deep marine sediment; isolation source: Hadal surficial sediment | place: Pacific Ocean | collected 2014-05 | depth...
CCGGGTTTTAGACCTTGAACTTCGATCTCGTGGTCGGTGACCGACTCGGCGATCGAAATCGTCAGCGAGAGATTGTTGAAGTCCAGGCCGTAGCGAAGGGTGCTTTCTGTGGGAGCGTCCGTACGCCAGCGTACGATGATGGAAGTAGGGGTCGGCTGCTGAAGGTAGGGACCGCGGACCAGCGCAAGCGCCAGGGCTGCCGGTGGCGTTATGAGAACCGCGACACAAACCAAAACCCCGAGCAAGCAGCGCTTCCGCCGCCCGCCCGCAATCATGCGAACGCTCGTGAGTCGTCGAATTGAGAGCGGAACCTTTGTCACCAACGTTCGCCTTGTGGGAACTGAATCTACCTCTGACATCGGCAACATGCGGTCCGGTTCAGATGCCAATTTGGGGTATGGGCACCTACAGCCGCTCCGCTAGCAACGGTGCTTCGGCGAGAGTTCGTGTCGTTCGCTTCAACAAATAGTCGAATTGCGCAGGTAACTCCACGAGAAGAGACAGGTTTTATTGCGTCCAGGGCAAATCACTCGAGTTCGACTACGTAAACTATGGTCGACCCGCCAATCTGGTAGGCTCGATATTGCCCTGACCGCCCCTCGCCCATAAAACTCCAACTGGCCTGGATATTAAACCCGAGAGGATTCGCACCATGGAGATCTCCGACCACCACCGCAAGTTCCTTCGCATCGATCAATGCCTGGTGCCCGGAATCATCAACGTCGCAATCAACGGTGGAATCGCCTGGGCGCTGTTGCGGGCCCACACGGAGATCCCACTTTGGGGCGCCCCCTCGGTCGGAATCGATCTCATCGCGACCGGATTTTTGCTGCCGTTCTTCACCTGCATGATCGTGTCGCGCATCGTGGGGGGGCAGGTTCGGAGTGGCAAGCTCGAACCTCTCGCGTCCGACCAGATCGGGTCCCGCGGCTTCCATCATCGGTCGATCTTGAAGCGTGCGCTGTTCCTGGGGACGGCGTGCGTCGTCTTTGCTTCGGCGCCCATGGTCGCCGCCCTGGAAATGGCCAACGCCCAGCCGATCGCCTTCTACTCGTTTGTCGGATTCAAGGCCATCTGGGGCGGGTTGTTGGCCGTGCTCCTCACCCCGCTCATCGCGTGGTGGGCGCTCTCTTCGGCGTCGATGGCGCGACCTCTCGCAGAAGCCTGAAGCCCGAATTTGCTCCCCGGTTCCCGGTCGCTGATCAGGCGGCGAAGCAACCAGCTCACGCCAACCAGGTCGTGAACGCCGCGCACAGCGCGTCCCATGTTGGTGTACTGAGTGCGGCCGTGCATTCGCACGCGGTGAGATACGCCTAACGCCGGCGCAATGCCGCCTCAATCGGCATGAATTGGTTGGCGAACCGACTGCTTATTTCCAACGGCATTCGGAGTTTTCATCGATCGGCTGTTATTTGTCTTTGATTCGTTCGCGGTCGAGAATTTCAACGCGAGGTTCTCCGCGGGCCGGTCGGTCTCCGCAAATCGTCACTCTGTACATGATGCGATCGAAGTCCGGGTAGTCGTCGATGGCGTAGTGTTGGACGCAGCGGTTGTCCCAAATGGCCACGGAGCCTTTCTGCCAGCGATAGCGACAGGTGAATTCGAGGCGGGTCGAATGGGCGTAAAGCGTGTTCAAGAGCGAATCGCTCTCCGCCGGATTCAAACCGACGATCTGCTGGGTAAACATCGGGTTGACGTAGATGCTCTTGCGTCCGGTCTCCGGATGAACGCGGATCACCGGATGCACGACCTCTTCGTAGATCGACTCTGAAAACGTGTAGCTGATCGCCGCCTTGCCCGTGTACCGGTCATCGCCGGTCGTGCGGGGATCGTAGGCCTCGCGCGCGCTGTGGACCGCATCCAGGTTTTCCAGCTTGCTCTTCATGCTGTCCGACAGGTGTTCGTAGGCGGTCTCCATGGATGCCCACACGGTGTCCCCGCCAACCGGAGGCACCCGATCGCCGTAGAGCATCGTCACCGAGCTGGGTTCTTCGAAAAAGCTGTTATCGGTATGCCAGGAGGTTCCAAAGTAGGCGTCTTCCCCCGCCGGCTTGAGGACCCGAATCACTTCGGGGTACTCCTGCATCCCGTTTGCAATTGGATGGATTTCGGGTCTGCCAAAGCGCTTGGCGAATGCGAGTTGGGCAACGCGAGTGAGAGTCTGGTTGCGAAAGAATATGACCCCATAGTTCATGAGCGCGTCGTGGATGATCTTGAAGTTGGCGTCGGCGTCGGTATCGCTGCCGCTCTGGCCGACTCGAGACAAATCGATGCCCGACAACTCGGCACCGAGTGCGCCGGCAATTGGGGCAACGCGAACGGGTCCATCCATCGTGTCTTGCATACGCAGCTCTCCAGTCCAAGGATCGACTCGCCCGGTCGACTACCGATCGTACCGCTCGCCAAACGCGAGCAACCGTCCCGGCGAAATTCCCTTGCCTGAGACAAATCATATAGCCATAATGCTTCCACTCGGCCGAAGAAATTGACGGGGCGGGTAGACAAGGAGAAGCCAGTGACGTCCCCGACCCCCGATTGGGGTAAATCGACCGACTTCGACGACTTTGCGGAGCCGATCGCAATCGTAGGGGTTGGCGAATCCGAGCACAGCAACGCCTCCGGACGCACTGCAATTGAAATCGGGCTCGCGGCAATAGAAGCCGCGATTGCCGACGCCGGACTCGAGCCCAGCGAGGTCGACGGGCTGATGACCATCCCGATGGGCGCACAGGTGACCGTGCAGGATTTCCACGCCCACTTTGGCACCTCCCACGATGTCTGGCTATCGAGCCAGGGCGGCGGGATGGTGTGGGCCGCGACTGCGCCCTTCCACGCGGCACGGGCGCTTCGCGAAGGTCGCGCACACAATATCGTCAACGTTTTTTCGGTTGCCTGGGCGACCGAGCGCGACAGCATGACCGGGGGCCCTGGAAAATTTCACGCGGAAGAGAAGTGCAAGGCCAGTCTCGAGTTGCCCTTTGGTTGGTTCCCCCAACCGGTCTACTTTGCATCGATCGCTCGCCGACACATGCACGAATACGGAACCCTCCCCGAGCAACTCGGCGCCATTGCAGTATCGGCGCGAAGGCACGCAAACGGTCATCCGGGTGCGGTCATGCACCACAAGAAGCTCGACCTCGAGACTTATCTCAAAAAGCCCATGCTGGTCGACCCCTTGCGGGTCGAAGACTGTTGCCTGATCTCGGACGGCGGCGCGGCCTTCATCATGACCACCCTCGAGCGGGCGCGGGATCTCGAAAAGCGTCCAATTCGAGCCGCCGGCGTCGGCGAAGGCCACGCGAACAGCGGCGCCTATTGGAGTCAACAAGGCGACTTCACCGCCACGCCGCAAATCTTTTCGGCTCCGGGCGCCTTCGAAATGGCGGGCATCAGTCCAAAGGACGTGGACGTGTTGACGCTATACGATCCCTTCACGATCGTTGCGTTGATGCAGATCGAAGACATGGGGTTTTGCAAGAAGGGCGAGGGCGGGGCGTTCGTCGAGGGACACAATCTCGACTTTGACGGCGGCGTGCTGCCGTACAACACCCATGGGGGCATGCTTTCCCACGCCTATGTGCTCGGCATTGCGCACGTTGTCGAACTGGTGCGTCAGTTGCGGGGCGAGGCGGCGAACCAGGTGAAGGACGCAAAAATTGGCGTCTATGGCGGCTACACCGGACATATGGCGAGCACCCTGGTGCTGCGGAGTGATGGATGAAAACAGAGTTTCCACTTCCCGATTTTGAGTTCGAGCCGACCCGAGGCTATTGGGAAGCGGCCCAGCGAGAGTCATTGGTGATTCCCCGCTGCGCAAGCTGCGCACATTGGAACTGGTATCCGAGCGCCCAGTGCAGCCAATGCGAAGCCGAGGAATTGCCTTGGACCGAGGTGTCTGGCCGCGGCACGCTGTTTACCTACACCGAAGTGACTCGTGCGCTGTTCAAGGAATACCGCAGCAAGGCACCCTACTTGACGGGCCTGGTCGCCCTCGACGAAGATCCGCGAGTCCGCTTGGCGACGCTCTTCGTCGACTGCGAAGCCTCGGACCTCAGCCTCGACATGCCCGTCGAAGTCACATTTCGAAAATTATCCTTTCCCGACATCGAGGGCGAAATCCTCGCGCCGATGTGGCGAATCGCAGCCGATTGAGTCGCGACAAACGACTTGGGAACCAACCTGCAGACAAAGCCCCTTAGGAAACCCAAATGAGCGATCTATTCTACGACGCCTATAGCATCGACTATCCGATCATCGATTCGGACGCACACGTGAACGAGCCGCCGGATCTGTGGCAAGACCGCGTTCCCGAAAAATGGAAGGCTCGCGCGCCAAAGGTCCTGGAAACCGAAGCCGGCGATGTGTGGTCATTCGACGAAGGCCGAGAAAAATGGCCGGTCGGTCTCACCGCGACCGCGGGGCTTTCGTTCTTTCAATTCAGCCCCATGGTGAAGGGCGGCTATCGCGATATGCGTCCGGCATCGTTCGAGACCGGGGCGCGGCTCAAGGAGATGGACGCCGACGGGATCTATGCTCAAATCTTGTACCCGAGTGTCACGCTCCGGGGGGCGAACATCTACTCCGAGGAGCCCCAGTTGCAACTCGCCTGCGTGCGGGCCTACAACGACTGGTTGCTCGAGTTTTGCCGCGATTCAGAGGGTCGTCTCATCCCCCAGGCGATCATTCCGACGGCCGGCATCGACCATGCGATCAACGAACTCGAAGCTTCAATGAAGGCCGGGCATCGCGGCGTGGTCATTTCCGCGTTTCCAAACGGGAGTCTCGATCCGATGGACGAGGACGATCGCTTCTGGGAGATCGCCCAGGAAGCCAACCTGCCCGTCGCGATTCACATCGGCAGTTTCATGCCGAGCATGGCCGCTGCCCAGGGCAAGCAGGGCGCGAATCCGAGTGCCCAGTGGACGGGGCTGCGCTTCGTCGGCAAGGCGGCCTGGGTGAAGGCCGGGGGTCAGACCCTGAACGTCGTCTGCGATGTGCTGTTTTCCGGTGTATTTCAGAAGTTCCCGAAGCTCAAGATCGTGCTCGTCGAGGCCAACATCGGCTGGATTCCAACGCTGCTCGAACAGGCCGACGACATGTACCGCCGCTACCGCTGGTACACCGGCGCGGTGGACGAGATGGTGGGCATGCCGAGCGACGTGTTCCATCGCCAGTTCTACGCGACCTTCATGCTCGACACGGTAGGGGTCGAACTGCGCCACCGAATGAACCTCGAGCACATCATGTGGTCTACGGACTATCCCCATAGCGGCAGTGATTGGCCGGACTCGCGCATCACCCTCGAGCGTGTCTTTCGCGGGGTGCCCCGGGACGAAGTCAAGAAGATGCTGCACAGCAACTGCAAAGCGCTGTATCAGCTCGACCACATCCCCGACGTGAAGTAGTACGTCGAGGCCGGCTAGCCCTTCTTCATCGTCTTTACGTCCATGCCCTGGATGGCGTTGCCGGTTGACAGGCGCGCGTGGCAGTGGGCGAGGTGATGCATGTCGAAGACCGCTTGCATTGCGGTCCACTGACCCTGGGTGTCCATGGTCCGGTTGACGGCTTGCTTCGAGAGCTTCAGTGCAAACGGATCCATCTCGGCGATGCGATTGGCGAGTTCCATGGTTTTCTTCTCGAGTTCGTCTCGCGGTACGACGTGATTCACCATGCCCAGCCGAAAGGCGTCTTCGGCGGTGACGGCCTGGGCGGTGAAGAGCATTTCCTTCGCCTTACGGGGGCCGAGTTCCCAGGTATGGGCGTGGTACTCGACGCCACCGACCCCCATGCGCACGACCGGGTCGCTGAACAGTGCGTCTTCAGAGGCGACGATCAGATCCATCGGCCAGCAGAGCATCAGGCCACCCGCAATGCATTTGCCGTGAACGGCCGCAATGGTGGGCTTGGGGATATCGCGCCAGCGGCGTGACATACCGAGATAGTTCTCCTGTTCCCAGTTGTAGAACTCGGCCGCACCCGATTCCATGTCGACGGCCTCGGAGAAAAACTTGCTGTTCTCCGGCCCGATATCGTGGCCGGCCGAGAAGTGCGGGCCATTGGCCTTCAGCACGATGACCCTTACATCGTCGTCCTTCGCCGCGTCCATCAGGGCTTTGTCGAGCTGAAACAAGAAGGGCAGGTTTTGCGCGTTACGCGCCTCCGGGCGATCCAGGGTGATGACCGCGACGGCGCCGGCCTGTTCGGAGAGGATGTATTCGGTGCTGGGCATGGGGACTCCTGATCTTTTTGCTTTGACTCGATTGAATCGTTTGGATCAATCGAAGAGCGGCTTGAGTTTGGGTTTGACGATCTTGTTCATCGCATTGCGCGGCATCTCATCCACGAAACGCACGAATTCGGGAACCTTGTAGCGAGCGAGTTGTTCACCAACATGGACCTTTACGGAAGCTTCGTCGAGGGTAGAACCAGGGCTTCGTTGCACGACCGCAGCGACCCGTTCGCCGAGACGCGTGTCCGGAATTCCGAATACCGCTGCGGCTTCTATTTCAGGGTGCAGGCCGAGCACGCGTTCGATCTCGGCCGGATAGATGTTAGCGCCGCCCCGCAGGATTAGGTCGTTGCGGCGGCCGCGAATATAGAGGTTGCCGTCCTTTTCGAGGAAGCCCAGATCGCCGGTGTGATAGCGGCCACCGGCCAGCGCCTCCTCACTTGCTTTGGGCTTGCGCCAATAACCGAGCATCGGCGTGTAGACCCCCGCCAACTCTCCGCTCTGCCTGGGGCGCACACAGATCTCGCCGATTTCACCGACCGGCAACCGGGCGCCGTCTTCGTCGAGGATTTCGATTTCGACCTGGGGCACCGGAACGCCGCAAAGCCCGGGGCCAGGGGGTGCCGATCCGTCGGTCCAGGTGACGGCCGTCGGAGCTTCGGTCATGCCGTAGCCGATTCGCACGTCGCCACCGAACCGTTCCTTGAACAGCTTCACGACTTCGGGCGGAGAGTCGGCGCCCCCCATACCCGGTGCAGTGAGGGTGATGAGATCTTCTCGGGTGACGTCCGGATGTGTCAGCAGGTCGTGGATGATCGTCGGAACGCCGTCGAAGGCGCCGATCTTTTCTTCCCGCACCCATTCGGCAACGCCGAGCGCGTCGATCCTGTCCATCGCGACCAGGCAGCGACCGTCGTAGAGCACGCAGAGTGGTCCGAGCACGATCAAGTTTAAAATGGTCAGAGGCAACACGACCCCGTGATTGTCGGGCCTCGGGCGATTCTTTCGAATCTTCGCCACCACCCCGGGCAGCAGCATATTGTGCTGGCTGTGCACCGCGCCCTTTGGGAAACCGGTTGTGCCGCTGGTATAGGCGATGGCGGATGCGGCGAAGGGATCGATTTCAATTTCGGGAAGCGACGCGAGGTCGGCCGCTGCGAGTGCCCGACGCCACGGGCAGTCCGACGAATCGGGATCGACCCTCACGATGGTTTCGAGCAGCGGGGTCTCGTCCGGACGATCCGCGACCTCGGCAGCGAATTGTTCCGACACCAGGTAGGCCCGGGCACCCGAATCGTTCAGGATATAGGTCTTCTCCGCCGCGGCGAGCGGGCGATTGATCCCGACCCACACCAGCCCGAGCCGTTGGCTGGCCAGAAACGCAATCACGATATCGACATCGTTGGGCAAACACGCAGCGACGCGATCCTTTGCCCGCAGGCCGAGGCCGTGGAGCGCTGCCGCCGCCCGGGCGACGGCGAGATCGAGTTCTCGATAGCTGTAGCGGCCGTGTCGGCCGACCAATGCGGGCGCATCGGGTTGCTCGCGGAGTATCGGGTCGAGCATGTTCGCGATCGTCTGCGGACCGTCTCCGGGCAGCGGCGGGCGGTCGGCAGAAACCGTCAGCCCGTTCTCTCGATGCCACTGCACGTCGCCGCTCATCTGTGTGCTCCCGTCTTCGATTCAGCAGTCGTCGTGTCGGACTCGATCAACGCATCGCGCCAAGGCCGAGGGACTGACGCGCAACGACGCTGCGCATGATCTCGGTTGTGCCGCCGCCGATGGTTTCCCACAAGCTCAGGCGCCACAGCAGTTCGGGGCGTTCGCCCACGACCAGCGCATCGGCTCCGCCGAAGTCCATCGCCGCCCGGGCGATGGCCTGGCAGGTGAGGGTGTGGGCGACTTTGTTCGCGGCGGCGGCAGCAGCGGCATCCCGGCCGTTCGACATCGCGTCGAGTACCCGCAGGCTGTGCATTTCCGCTTCCCGGACGTCGACCGAGAGCGCGCCGAGCCGCGCCCGCACCCCGGCATCGTCGGTAAAGCCCCGGGCATCGGCCCAGCCGCAGATGTCTTCGAGATCCCGGCGCAGGCGCCCGGGCGGGAACTGAATGTGGCGTTCGTCGGCGAGGGCTTCGCCCATGATCGACCACGCCCCGTTCTCCTTACCGATCAGTTGGCTGGCTGGGACGCGCACGTCGTCGAACACGACCGCATTGAGCTGGTCTCCGTCGAGGGTCGGCAACGGCTCGACCTGAACGCCTTCCGACTGTTTGTCGACGATCAACAGCGACAACCCGCGGCTGCGACTGTCGGGCTCCCCGGTGCGGGCCAACAACCAGAAGTAGTCCATGTCCTGGGCGTAGGACTGCCAGCATTTTTCGCCGCTTACGATGTATTCATCACCAACCCGGGTGGCCTTGGTGCGCAAACTCGCGAGATCCGAGCCGGCCTCGGGCTCGGAATACGCGAGAGAAAAATGTCTCTCGCCGCTGCGGATCGGGGGTAGCCAGCGTTGTTTCTGTTCTTGGCTGCCGTGTCGGATCAATGTCTTGGCCACGATCCCGGCGGCCAGCGGATTTCGCGCGGCGCGCGCATAGCCGAACTCGTCCCACAAGATGTATTCGTGTTCGATCCCCAGTCCCAGGCCGCCATCGGCTTCGGGCCATGCCAGGGCGAGCCAACCCCGCTTGGCCATGTCGCGGAACAGCGCATCCACTGCGGGCCACTTTTCGCCCTGCTGGATGAAGCCTTCGAGATTGCGATAGGGCTCGAGGAACTCGACGACCGTCGCGCGGAACGCCTCTTGCTCGGCGCTGAAGCAGAAGTTCATGACTTGTTCCCGTCTTTCGAATCGTCGGCGTCCGCGTCCGCATCTTCGAGGCGGATGCGCGCGTCCGGGTCGACGTTCCAGCGAGGCGTGCGCTTGTCTCCGAACGCCCGGGGTCCCTCTTTGAAGTCGGGATGTTGCCAATGCCCTTTGAGCAGATCCCAGCCCGCGGTGAGCGCGTCTTCGTAACCGAGTTCAAGGGATCCCCACACGGCCTGCTTCGACAGAGCCATCGCCCGGGGCGAGTTGTCGAGCATTTGCCGGGCCATCTCTTCTGCGGCGGCCCGCATGGCGTCGGGTGTTTCGTAGAGCTCGTCTACCAGACCAAGCTGGTAGGCACGCTCGGCCGGCATGCGGTAGTGGCGACCCAGCAAGGTCATGCGCAGGGCGCTGCCCAGGGGCAACCGGCGCGCGAGGCCGATGTTCTCGAGCGCACCCACCATGCCGACATTGACGTGGGTATCGGTAAAGGCTGCGTTGGTCGACGCGAGTACGATGTCTGAGTCGACGACGAAGTGATGGCCGCCGCCAACACAGAGACCGTTGACCGTGCAGATCACCGGCTTCATGACCTGGTTCTGATAGGGCGACCAGAAGACGGCTTCGGACAGTGGCCGATCCGCGAACACATCCTTCGCCTCTTCGGTTTCGGCCTCCGCGACGTCGAAGCCCGTGCAAAAGTGCCGGTTGCCTTCGGCGCCGATCACCGCGACGCGAATTTCCAGGTTGTCCCGCACCTCGGCCCAAATGCGGCGAAACACGGCTTGCATGCCGGGGGTGAGCGAGTTGCCCCGGTCGGGGCGCGCGATGGTGATGAACGCGATTTGGTCGCGCACTTCGAAGCGCACGCCCTCGAGATCGGCGTCGAGATCGATGGACTGATAGTCGGCAATCAGGGTCATTGGCCCGCTTCCCGAGCTGTCGTGCTCTTGTGGATCCCCGCGTAGAGGGCTCGGGTTGTGGCCTCGACACCGGGTGCCATCGCGGCCAGTTGCAAAATTTTGCGCGAGAGGTGAAAGGCCGGCCCTTCGAGGGTGATCCCGACGGCACCGAAGACCTGATGGCAGGTGTGCGCGGCCTCGGTTGCCGCGCGACGGGCTGAGTAGTGTGCCGCGCAAGCCGCAAGTGCTGCGCCAGTGTTTCCTCGCTCGTGTCGATCTGCGGCCGATCGGGTGAGCAGGCGCGCGGCTTCCAGTCGAATGTGGCAATCCGCAAGGGGATGCGCGACCGCCTGAAACTGTCCGATGGGTTGTCCGAACTGCTTGCGCGCAGCCGCGTGACTGGCCGCTGCGCGGATCAATGCATCACCCGCCCCGACCAGATACGCGGCCAGGGCGATGCGATAGAGCGCCAGCGCCCGGGCCGAAGCTTCGAAGCGTTCGACTCGCTCGCATTCGACGCGCCCAAAGACTTCGCCGCCGAGGGTCTCGACGCTCGCGATATCGCCCAGGGGACGCACCCGATAGACGTGTTCGCCGTCAATCTCGAAGAAGACGGTCGCCACGGTCCCAAACGGAAACAATGGCGGGCGACCCACCGCTGCAATGGCAGTTCCCGCGGCGATCGCGACTCGTTCGTCGTCGGGGAGCAGTTGTGTCGCCAAGACCGTCGCCGCAAGGGGCCCGGGGAAGGCTGCGAAACCGAGGGTCTCCATCGCGGCGACGAGTTCACCCGGCCCCCCATCTCCTTCGGGCGTCGCTACGGCCAACACACCCAGATCGGCGAGTTCGCGCCACAGGGCGTCCGGAAATTTCCCCGCCAATGCCTTCACGGTTTCGGGGTCGCACTGCTGCTCGCAAAATTGTGTGAGCGCGGTGGCGATCCCCTCCTGTTCGTCGTTGAAGGCCAGATCGATGCTCACGGTGTCCCCCAGCGCGCTGCGGCAACGGCTCGACGATGTCCCGCTGCACCCGAAAGCTCGATTCCGAGTGCTTGCAGCCGCATCGACCACACGTGCAAGTCATGTTCTCGAGTAAAGCCAATCGCACCCGAAAGCTGATGGGTCTCGCGAAACAACTGTCGCGCACTTTCGAGGGCGTAGGCGGCCGCGCATGCGGTGGCTTCTTCGGGTGCGTGCTTGTAGGCCGCTTCGTAGACGAGCCAGCGGCTGCCCTCGACCCGCACCGCACAATCGGCCAGCCGATGTTGCACGGCCTGAAACGACGCGATGGCCCGGCCGAACTGCCTTCGTTCTTTCAAGTAGGCGACGGTCTGATCGAGTGCCGCCGACATGGTTCCAACGGCCTCCGCGGCGATCGCCAGTCGCCACCAGTTGCGAAGCCGAGCTCCGCTCCCGGGTCCGAGAGATTCGCCGCGTGCGACGACCTGCTTTGAAACGCGTCCAAGCGGGTAGCCGAAGTTGGATGGCACGGGCTCTGCGTCGCCGGCTTCGAGGGAAACGAGTCGCGCTTCGTCGCCTGTCCGCCCATCCAGCCAGAGCAGGGTGCGGGCATGAGCGCCAAAGCGCAGGGGTGCCGAGATGTCGCCGGCGCCCAGGGCGACGGGACCGGGGAGCGCCCGTCCGGTGACGCCGGGCACGACCAATGCACAGGCCGCGAGACTCGTGACTCCGGCTGCGCGCGCTACGGCTTCGACGATCAGGGTGGCTTCGAGTGCGCCCTGTTTGCTCTCGGGATCCATGGCGCCGTCAAACCCGGCAGCACTCAGCGCTGCGTCGAGATCGTGATCGTATTCGGCCTTCTGCGCGAGTGCGATCGCCCGGGCCGGCCCCGCGTGCCGCTCGAGCAGGGACTGCACGGCGCCGATGATCTCGCACTGGTCGTCGTCGAGTTCTAGATTCAAGCGGGGGGTCCTCGGATCGGAGTTATTCGCGCGGCAAGCCGAGATGTCGGCTGGCGATCAGGTTCAGTTGGACTTCGGTAGCGCCGACCGCGACACCGGCGGTCATCGCCAGCCGAAAATTGGCGTCGGCAAAGGATCCGTACTCGAGGGCGTCGGGGCCCAGGATCTCGACCGCCAGTTCTCCCACGCGGTAGTCCGCGCTGGTGTTCGCGACCCGCGCAATCTGCGTGTCCGTCGACGGTGGCAGGCCGTGGGCGCGCTGGTCGATGACTCGGTAGGTCAACATGCGCGCGGCTTCGCAAAGCGTGCGAGCTTCGGCCAGTCGGTCGACCACCAAGGGGTCTTCGAGCAGCCCGCGCTCGCGGGCCAGTGCCGCCAGCCGGTCCAGCGATAGCGCCGCTCTCGCATACCGCGCCGCGCCGACGCGTTCGTATTGCAGGGCGTAATTGACGACATCCCACCCCTCGTTCTCCGGACCGAGCAGGGTGGTGACCGGGACCCGAACGTCGCTGAAGAACACTTCGTGGAAGTAGCGCTCACCGACTACGGACGGAATTTCCCGCACCTCGATGCCGGGCGTTTCCATCGGCACCAGCAACACCGAAATCCCGTGGTGTCTTTTTGAATTCGGATCTGTACGCACCAGCAAAACGATGAAGTCCGCATGATTCACATACGAAGTCCAGATCTTGCTGCCGTTGATCACATAGTCGTCGCCGTCGCGAACGGCCTGGGTGCGCAGGGCGACGAGATCGGAGCCCGCCTCGGGTTCTGAAAAACCCTGGCACCAGAGAACTGCTCCCCGGGAGATCGGTGGCAGGTGCTGTTGTTTTTGCTCGTCGGTTCCGAAGCGCATCACCGCCGGGCCGATCCAATTGACGTTCATGTACTGCGCGCCGCGAGGTTCGCCGATCGCCCAGCATTCTTCACCGATGATCGAATGGCGCCAGGGCGGGGCGTCGTTGCCCCCGAATTCCACGGGCCAGTGCTGGGTCAGCCAGCCGCGATCCGCCAGTTCGCGACAGAACTTGCGCGAAAACTCCGACTGCAGGTCGCTACCGGGTCCGCCTGCCGACAGCTTTTCCCAATCGTCCGGCAAGAATTCGTCCAGGAAGTCCCGAAACTCGGCGCGGTGCTGCAGATCGTCCTGCGACCAGTCGAACTCCATCGATGCGCTCCATAGGGCTGTCGTAGCGTGTCGTACCGTGTTGTACGGATCGGTTGAGAAGGCGCGTGGCGCCATCTCAAAGGCGAGCCATTGAATTTGACGGCCTGTCAGATTTGACGCTATATCAAGTGCAAGGGCACTCGCAAGCTGGACCCAATCCGTCCCTTTCGAACCGGCCCGCAATACCGCCGAGCAACCAGCCAGAGGCGCAGGTAGAGGCAGAGGAGCCGAGATGTACGTTCCAGAATTCAGCCCAACGGTGCCGGAGTTGCTTCGCAGCTGCGTGTCCCGTGGCGCCGACTCTCCGATGATCGTGCACGGGGATCGCAACCTCAGCTACAGCGACGTCGATCGACAGTCCGCCGAAATCGCGAAGGGCTTGCTCTCCCGCGGAATCGGCAAGGGTGCGCGGGTCGCAATCTGGATGCCCAACGGCCCGGATTGGTTGATCGCCTGGGCGGCGGCCGCACGGGTGGGGGCTTTGGTGGTGCCGCTCAATACATTCTATCGACCGCGCGAAGTCGGTTGGGCGCTTTCGCACAGCGATACCCAGTGCTTGCTCACGTATTCGCATTTCTTGAACAACGATCACCTCGAGATGCTCGAAAAGGCGATCCCCGAGCTGTCTACTCAGAAGAACGAAAGGCTCAGGCTTTCGACGCATCCCTACCTGCGAGAGATTCACGCCTGGGGCGATGCCGATCGCGCGTGGTGTCACAAGGGGCCCGAAGCGCTGCAGACCGCCGCACGCGAAGACAGCGCAATCGACGACGACTTTCTCCGCGCCGTCGAAGACTGCGTGACCCCGGCAGATCCGATGGTGATGATCTACAGCTCGGGTAGCACGGCAGATCCAAAGGGCGCCGTGCACAGCCACGGGACGGTGATCCGCCATTCCCACAACCTGAACCAGTTTCGCGATCTTGTTGCGACCGACCGCATGTATTCGCCGATGCCGTTCTTCTGGGTCGGAGGGTTCGTGTATTCGATGCTTTCGATCATGCACGTTGGCGCCTGCATGTTGACCGAGGACTCTTTCGAGCCCGGCGAGACCCTCAAGTTCCTCGAGCGCGAACGCGTGACGCTGCTGGCCGGTTGGCCCCACTACTCGAAGGCCATGGCCGAGCATCCGAGCTTTCCCGAGCGCGACCTTTCGTCGATTCGCGGCGGCAACCTGTACGAGATGCTGCCCGAGGACATGCGACCGAATGACCCGGAACTGCGCAGCAACTCGCTGGGCATGACCGAAACCTGTGGCCCCCACACAATGGATCGCATGGACGTCGAAATGCCCGAGAAGCTGCGGGGTTCCTTTGGCCACGCGGTGCCTGGCGTGCAACACAAAGTCGTCAACCCCGATACGGGCGAGACGCTGTCCCCCGGAGAGTTCGGCGAAATTTGCGTGCGCGGCTACAGCCTGATGCAGGGTCTATACAAGGTCGAGCGCGAAGACACTTACGACGCAGACGGTTTCTATCACACCGGCGACGGCGGTTATTTTGACGCCGAAGGGGTGTTGTTCTTCACCGGGCGGCTTGGAGATCTGATCAAGACCGGCGGCGCCAACGTCACACCGCGCGAAGTTGAAGTGGTGATCGAGTCGATTCCCGCCGTTCGGGCGGCCTATGTGGTTGGGCTGCCGGACAAGGATCGGGGGCAGTTGGTCGTTGCAGCGGTGGTGTTGCAGAGCGGCGCGCAGATGAGCGCCGAAGAGATGAGAGTGACGGTCAAGGCCGAGCTGTCGGCCTACAAGGTTCCGAAGGACTTTCTTTTCTATCGCCATGACGACTTGCCGTTTACCGACAGCGGGAAGATCGACAAGCGCGCATTGCTCGCGATGATCGAGGAGTCGAGTTCCTAGCCCTAGCGCGGATCCGCGGTCAGCGGCGAAGCTTTTCGAAGACGTTGTGGGTCGGAACCTCGGAGGCGAGTTCTTCGGCAACTTCGACTGCGGTTTCGAAGGCTCGTTTGCGCAGGATGAGTTTGTTGATCCGGTAGGCGTTCAGGTCGATATTCTCGAGGGCTCGAGCGCGTCTGCAGGCAAATTCGATCAATTGGGCCGGGGTTTCGGCCAATTCATGGGTGATGCCTCGCGCGTGGGTTTCGCGCGCGCAGAGGATGCGGCCGTGCAGGATCATTTCCGTGTGGTGGGCTTGTGGAATCGAGTACTGGCACAAGCCCGCGGTGCCGCCGAGCAGCGGGATGCCGGTGGTGGCCTCGTTGAGGCCGTAGGTGGATGTTTCGTCGTCCCAGGCCAGGCGGATGTCTGCGGCCAGGTAGAGCATCATGCCCCCGGCAATGGCGTGGCCGGCGCTCGCGGCGATCACCGGCTTTGGAAACAGGAACACCCGGCGCATGGTGTCGACGAAGCGCTCGGTCGTCTTGCGCAGCTCGTCGGGTGGCAGAACCGGGAGCACCTTCAGGTCGAGTCCAGCCGAGAAGAAACCCGGGCGGCCTTCGATCACCAGGGCGTGGCAGGGATCCCGCTCGACTTGATCGAGTACCTGATTGAGTTCGTCGCACCAGGCTAGCTGCATGGCGTTGGCCTTGCCATCGTCGAGGGTGAGCCGTCCGAGACCGTCCTTCTGCTGGTAGCTCATTCGCGTTGGCAAGGTCACAGTTCCGGATCAGCCTCAGCTGGGCGCTCAGTTGGCTCGGTGGGGCTTGAGGGTGTAGCTGCCGTCGACCGGTCCATCGAAGAGTTCGTCGACTTGCAAGTGCCGGCACGGCTCGCCGGTTTCGTCGGGTAGCAGATTTTGCTCGGATACATAGGCGACGTAAGTCGTCTGTTCGTTTTCCGCGAGCAAGTGGTAGTAGGGCTGGTCTCGGGCCGGGCGCACGTTCTCCGGGATCGACTGCCACCACTCATCGGTGTTGCACATGGTCGGATCCACGTCGAAGATCACGCCGCGAAACGGAAAGAAGCGATGCTTGACCACTTGCCCGATGCCAAACTTGGCGGCTCGAAAATCGTCCGAAGATTCGTCCATCTCGTGAGCGTAACGCCAATTTGCCCCCGCCGGTGATGGATTGACATATCTGACGGTTCGTCAGATACTCGGCACTCGGGCGCCGGGACCGAGCCGGCTAAAGAAAATTCAGAAAATTCAGAAAATTCAGAAAATTCAGAAAATGCAGAAAAATAGAAAAAAGGAAAGTTCGATGAGCGACGACGCGAAAGCTTCTGATCAACCCCTGGATACCACCGATGTCGATCGCTGGGTCGGCGTACCCCTGGGCGGTGGACGCATGAAGGAACCGGTGGCCACCAACGACGTGCGCCGCTGGGTGCAGGGTGTGCAAAACCCGAACCCGCTCTTCTACGACGAGGAGTTTGCCGCCGACAGTCGCTTTGGAGAGATCGTCGCACCGCAATCGTTCGCGGTGTGTACGGACGATAGCCACGGCGCGGGTCCCGCGATCCAGGGCAACATCGAAGGCCAGCACATGCTTTTCGGCGGCGACGAGTGGTGGTTCTTTGGACCGCGCATCCGACCCGGTGACCGCCTGCGCCAGGAGCGCATGTTGTTCGACTACAGGGTGACGCAGACCAAGTTCGCAGGTTCGACGATGTTTTCGCGCGGGGACACCACCTACATCAATCAGAAGGGCGAAGTGGTTTGCAAGCAGCGCTCGACTTCGATTCGCTACGTCGCGGCCGCGGCGGTGGAGCGCGGGGCCTTCATGGACATCCCCGAGAAAGATTGGACGGACGACGAACTCGAGGAAATCGAAAAGAAGAAGTTCGACTACTTTCAGTCGTTCCTCGAGCTGGGCCACGACAAGCGCCTGTTCGTCAAAGTTGGCGACCAACTCGGCTTGCGACCCATCGGCCCTCACTCCATTGCGAGCTTCACCACCGAATGGCGCGGCTTCTTGATGTCGGTCTGGGGCACCTTCAAGACCGAAGGTTCTTCGTCGTTGTGGAGCGCCGGCTGGCTGCCGGAGATGGACCGGGACCACGAAGCTGCCGAGATCGACCCCTCTCAGGCGGACGGGCTCTACAAGGGTCCGTCCCGGGGCCACGTACAGAAGCGCTACGCGGAGCTGATCGGCATGCCCCGGGCCTACGGCTACGGCGCAACCATGGGCGCCTGGATCATCGACTACCTGACGAACTGGGGCGGAGAGTGGAGCGAGGTGATCCACAGCAAGATGTCCTACCGCTCACCGGCGCTGCTCGGAGACGTGACGTACTTGAACGGTGAAGTCACGAAGCTCGGATTCGAGCAAGAGACCGGCGCACCGATCGCTACCGTGACCATCACGATGACGAACCAGCGCGAAGAGATCATGGCGAGCGGAGACGCCGAAATTCGTCTCCCGAATGCGGACTAGGGGGTGGCGAGTTCGCCGCCGTCGCAGCCAGTGGACCTCGAACTCGCCCTTGCGCCGGACGCGCCGGAGCGGCTGACGCTGCCGCATTTTCTGGAAGACGTGGCCGAGCGCTACGGCCCGCGAATCGCGCTGCGTTTCGAGGGCACAGATTTGAGCTATGCCGAATTGGCCGCCGCTGCCCGACGCCTGGCCGCCGCGATCTGCAGCGTTGGGATTCAGCCGGGGGATCGCGTTGCGGTGTTGATCGCGAACCGACCAGAATGGGCCATCGCGGTGTTCGCCGCGTCCCAGGTCGGTGCCATTGCGGTACCGGTCAGCACCTTCGCCACACCCGACGAACGCGACTACATCCTGAGGCACGCCGATGCGAGCTTGTTGCTGATGCAGCGCGAGATGGCGGGTCGCGACTACGTTGCCGAGTTCATGCAGAGCCATCCGCTGCTCGCGGAAGCTTCCGCCAGGGGCTTCCAGTTGGAAGCGCTGCCGGACCTGCGCGGAATTGTCTGCCACGGCGCCGGTGGCGCACCGGAGGCGTTCGAGGCGTGGGAGAGTTTCCTCGAACGCGGCGCCGACATCCCCGACGAGCGGATCCAGACGATCGTCGATTCCATCGCCCCGGACGACAGCGGTCTGATGATCTACACCTCGGGAACCACCGCTCAGCCCAAGGGTGTGCTCCACAGGCACAAGGCGGCGGTGATTCAGAGCTGGCGCTTTGCCGAGATGCTCGGTCTGGTGCCCGAGGACATCATCTTCACCGCCCAACCTTTCTTCTGGACCGCGGGCATTTCGATGTCCCTGGGTGCCACGTTGGCCGCGGGCGCGAAGCTGCTGTTGCAAGAAACCTTTGACGCCGAGTCCGCACTCGACTGTATCGAGAGTGAGCGCGCCACGACCGTCCACGCCTGGCCCCATCAGGAAAAAGCCATGGCCGAGCACGTGAGTGTCGCGGGACGAGACTTTGGGCCGTTGCACCGGGTCGAGTTCGATTCCCCGATGGCATCCCTGGCCGGGCTCAAAGAGGATGTCTGGGGCATCCACGCTTCCTACGGGATGAGCGAGACCTTTACCTTGATCTCGGCGCTCCCCACCTGGTGCAGCGCCGAGGAGCGCAGCAATAATTCCGGCAGACCCCTGCCCGGGATGGAGATCCGCATCGTCGACTCCGAAAGCGGAGAGATCTGTGACGTCCAAGAGCGTGGCGAGATCGTCGTGCGCGGGGTGACGTTGATGCAGCGCTATTGGAAGGTGCCACTCGAGAACGTGCTCGACGCGGACGGCTTCTTTCACACCGGGGACAGTGGCTACCTCGATGCAGAGGGGCTGCTGCACTGGAAGGGGCGGCTGTCCGGCATGATGAAAACCGGGGGCGCCAACGTTTCACCGCTCGAAGTCGAGAAGGCCGCCGCTGATCTTCCAGGCTTGCGCGCGGCGATCGCCGTGGGCGTGCCGCATCCGACGCTCGGGGAGGTCGTCGTGCTTTGCGTCGTACCCACGACCGGAAACACGATCGACGAGAAGGCCCTACGCGCAAAGCTGCGCGAGCGTTTGGCCGTTTACAAAGTGCCGCGCCACGTGGTCGTAGTGGACGAAGCCGACGCCCCAACCACCGGCACCCAGAAGCTCCGCTCCGATGCGCTCCGCACCCTCGCCCTCGAGCGCATGACCGCAGCCCAAGTCGAAATCGCCGGCCACACCTACGGCAGCGACAGCTAATCCCCTAAGCCGGGAATGAATCGGCGCTAAACCCTTCTGCCCAATCGAAACACTGCAACTCGATCGTGAGCGGTAGCAAGTAGCGCACATAGAAATTGTGCAGCTTCAGAACTTTGAAGTCTTCCACCATGGGTTCGTCGATCACCACCCGCGAGTCTCGCTCCTTGAACTTGCGCGCGCGTTCGAGCGTTGCGTAGAGTTCGTCCGGTTGGCGAACCGA
>SMVB01430805.1_pt1 | contig 19299 bp, 15 predicted proteins | sample 2456461 | NCBI WGS metagenome assembly SMVB01 (sample SAMN11095934, study PRJNA526329) | marine sediment metagenome | biome: Marine sediment; feature: Surficial sediment; material: Deep marine sediment; isolation source: Hadal surficial sediment | place: Pacific Ocean | collected 2014-05 | depth...
ACGACGAGAAACCGAGTGCCGTCTGGTCGATCATGGGCTCAGCGTCACACACGGTGGAAGTCGGAGGTTCGATTCCTCCCGCGCCCACCTCAGCGATCCTCGTGCACTCGTATTCGTCCGGGTTCTACGATCCACAGTTCGCGCCCAAGCTCGCTTGTTTCAAGCCCTCCGAGGAAATCCCGAAGGCGAGCGTCGATCGATTCGGGCGCGGCATCGTCCGGCGTTTCGAGTATCACGACTCCGCAGCTTTCTTCAGGCGGGAAGCGCAAGACGTTGCCGAAGTCGTGATCCAACGTGATGAGCACGCGGCGCTCCGCAATCGCGGCGGCGAGAACGGCGGAGTCGGCGGCTCCGCTCAACCGCTCTTCGAGAACGGTCGATACGTCGTGACCTTCCGAGTCAAGTAGGGCAGCCCCGCGGCGCCCGATGTTCTCGTCGAGCTTGAGCCTCAAGCTGACCGTTCCGTTGGCACCCGGATAAAGTGATCGCGCGCTGCCTCGGCACCGTACGCAATCGCGGCACGAACGTCATCGGGGCGCAGCTGGGGATAATCCTCGAGCAGCTGTTCATGCGACGCACCGGCCGCGAGGTCGTCCAGAATCAGGGAAACCCAGATTCGAGTACCCCGGATACACGGTTTGCCGAAGCAGATTTCGGGATCGATGCTGATTCGATCCAGCAGTTCGTTCATGTCTGTCTGCCCCGTTGTGGTTTGAACAGTTCGGCTCAAGTAGAAACAGTGATCTTCCGGACCTCGACGAAATCGAGTCGGCCGGGCTCGTTCGCTGCGTCTTCGAGGCAGAGCTCGATCGCTTCTGCGATGCGTCCGTCCAGCTCCTCGAGCGTGCTGGCCTGTGTGTGGCAGCCGGGCAGCGCCGGCACCGACGCGACGTAGAAGCCGTCTTCGTCGCGTTCAATCACCACGTTGAACTCTGGGGTCATGGTCCCGTCACCTCCTCCCACATTGTATAGACGGCCACGAATGCGCGAAATGCCCGTCCTGTTGGAAGTCGGAGGTTCGATTCCCGCGGCGCCGCCCGTTTCGGTCGCCATTACCGCCCCGCCGGCGCCAATCTCTATCAACACTTCCGTCCAGTTGAGAACGACGTGGAACTGCTCCTGGACCGCCCGGCTGACGCTCTTGGCGTTCGGGTCGCCGACGAGTCGGTGCCGCCGGAAGTCGATACCGGCACTCGTAGATCGAGCTCCGGGTAGCGGCGGGCAACGGCACGCTCGCGGTTACGGAGAGCGTGGCGAGGTCGAAAGCCGCGGCGGCGAGGCGCGGTTCAAGGACTTCGTAACGACCGAGGGTTGTGCCGACCACCTGCACCGCCTCTTGCCGGGGGGAGCGCCGGCGGCATTGTAGTCGGAAGGCGGGAACTACTAACAGGGGGTGGACGGCGCGCGGACTCAGCACAGGCCGCGTTTTGGCAGCCCGTTGTGGTATCTTCGCAATATCCCCATGATCGTTCTGCGGCTCTAGGTGTACCCGGCACAGCGCCCTCGTTGAGCCGTCGGAGCGGATCAAATCGCAGCCCATCCAGCCCCCCGTCAGACAGGATCCCGGAAATGCCCGATGTGGCATCGGTGACCGAAATCAGCGACGCCGTCGGCTCGTGGTCCGCTCGGATCGGCGTCGTCAAGGTCGAGCACGGCGCCGGATCTCTGGCTCGGCTCGGAGAGTTGGTCGCCGAGCTCGATGGGCACCGCGCCATGATCGTCACCGATCCCGGCATCCGCGCCGCTGGGCACGTGGACCGCGCCTTGGAGGCGTTCGGCGGCACGTCGATCGAAACCTGTGTGTTTGACGGCGTCGAGGAGAACCCGACCACCGAGCACGTCGACGCCGGCACCCGCTTCGCGGCGCAGCACGACATCGACTTCATCGTCGGGCTGGGTGGCGGCAGCGCCATGGACTGTGCCAAGGGCATCAATTTCCTCTTCACCAACTGCGGCCGGATGGAGGACTACCAGGGTATGCACAAGGCCACCAAGCCGATGCTGCCCTCGCTGGGCGTCCCGACGACGGCCGGAACCGGAAGCGAAGCGCAGTCGTTCGCCCTCATCGCCCATCCTGACACCCACCGCAAGATGGCGTGCGGCGATGAAAAAGCGCACTTCCGGACCGTGATCCTGGATCCCGAGCTCACCGGAACCGTGCCGCGTAAGGTCGCCTTGGCCACCGGCCTGGACGCCGTCTCCCACGCCGTTGAAAGCTACGTCGCGACCACCCGCAACCCGGTTTCGCAGATGTACGCGCGCGAAGCCTGGCGGCTGCTGTCGCGCAGCTTCGAAGCATCGGTGCGCGAGCCGGGAGACCTCGAGATGCGCGGCAGGATGCAGCTCGGCGCCTACCTCGCCGGCGCCGCCATCGAGTGCTCGATGCTGGGCGCGGCCCACGCTTGCGCCAACCCGCTGACGGCGCAGTTCGACATTACCCATGGCATCGCGGTCACGGCACTGCTGCCCGCGGTCGTGCGCTTCAACCGGCACGAGGTCGGCGAGATCTACGACGATCTGTCGCCGACGCTGGCCGCTACGTTCGACCAACTGCGCGGCGCCAGCGGCGCCGAATTCCGCCTCGGCGCGCTGGGCGTCGATCGCAACAGCCTGCCCGAGCTGGCCGCTGAGGCCGCCACCCAGTGGACCGCCGGCTTCAACCCGCGGCCGGTCAACGAAGCCAACCTGCTGGCGCTGTACGAAGCGTCCTTCTGAGGCCGATGATGCCGATGCCCACACCCCGGATGCCCATGTCGGCCCGCCGAGCGGCGAGTGGAGCTGCGATCGGCGTCGCCTTGCTGCTGGTCATTTTCGGAGGCTGGTCGCCGACGAGTGCCCGCGTCCGGGGGGATGACGATCCTACGTCAACGACAACGGCAGCGTCTCCCGCTCCGGCCTCGGCCTCGTCTCCGGCGCCGCAGGAGAACGACGAGTGGAGCCTCTTCCGGCGCAACTCGGCCTTGAACGGCACCCTGCCCGACGGCGCGCTTGCCGACGATCTCGTACCCCTCTGGATGTTCGAGGCCGGCGACAGCATCGAGTCGACCGCCGCCATCGTCGACGGCCGCGTCTACTTCGGCTCGCTCGACACTTTCTTCTACGCCCTCGATCTGGAGACCGGCGAGGAGCTCTGGAGGTTCCAGGCCGCCGCCGAGGTCAAATCCTCGCCGTCGGTGTTCGACGGCGTTGTGTACTTCGGCGACGAGTTCGGCGAATTTCACGCCCTCGACGCGGTCACCGGCGAGGAGAAGTGGGGCTTCAGCACCGGCGCCGGCATCGTCTCGGCCGCCAACTACGCCGACGGCATGCTGGTGTTCGGTTCGTACGACAACAGCCTCTACGCGCTCAACGCCGCCGATGGCTCGATGGCGTGGCGCATTCAAACCGAGGGCTACGTCAACGGCACGCCGGCGATCGTCGACGGCAAGGTGATCTCCGTCGGCTGCGACGGCTTCTGCCGTATCGTCGATCTCTCCAGCGGCGACCTGCTGGCCGAAATCCTGATCTATTCCTACGTCGGCGGAAGCCCGGCGATCGCCGACGGGATTGCCTACTTCGGCACCTTCGACAACCAGGTGCTGGCGATCAACCTCGAGACCGGCGAGCTGCTGTGGGAGTACGAGCACCCGCAGCGCAAGTTTCCGTTCTATTCCTCGGCGGCGGTATCGGCGGGCCGGGTGTTGATCGGCGGTCGCGACAAGATGATGCACGCCATCGACGCGCAGACCGGGGAATCGCTGTGGACCTACAGGATGCGCGCCCGCATCGACAGCTCGCCGGTGATCGTCGGCGATCGCGTCGTGTTCGGCGGCAGCAGCGGCGAGATCTCGATCCTCGACGTCACCACCGGCGACGTCATCTGGCAATTCGACACCGCCTCGTCGGTCGTCGCCTCGCCGGCGATCGCCCAGGGGAGGTTGGTCATCGGCACCGAAGACGGTCAGATGTACGCCTTCGGCCCTGCTGCTGCAGGAGGCGACAAGTGAGCGATCCGATCATGGCCAGTGGCTCCGCCAAGCGGCCCATCACCGCCGATCCTGCGACCACGCGCAAGGACCTCGAGGGCAACACCGAGGTCGGCAGCGTTTTCGTCTCGAACTACCCGGCGTACTCCTTCTGGAACACCGCCGACCTCGCCGACTACCACGAGGTCCTCGACGCCGCGCCGCGCCCCGACGTTCCGCTCGGCCAGTACATCCACATTCCGTTCTGCCGCAAGCGCTGCAAGTTTTGCTACTTCCGCGTCTACACCGACAAAAACGCCGACCAGGTCGACACCTACATCGACGCGGTGGTGCGCGAAAACGAGCTCTACGCCGAAAAGACCGCCATTGCCGGGCGGTCGCTCAAGTACGTGTATTTCGGCGGCGGCACCCCGTCGTACATCTCGGCCAAGCATCTCGAGGACCTCGTTGCACGGTTGAAGGCCGCGACCCCATGGGACGGCGTCGACGAAATCACCTTCGAGTGCGAGCCCGGGACGCTGAGCCAACCGAAGGTCGAGTCGATCCGAGGCATCGGGGTCACCCGCCTGAGCCTCGGGGTCGAGAACTTCAACGACCGGATCCTGGAGCTCAACGGCCGCGCCCACGTATCCAAGGAGATCTACCGCGTCTTTCCCTGGTTGCGGGCGGCGGGCTTCCCGCAGATCAACATCGATCTGATCGCCGGAATGGTGGGGGAGACCTGGGAAACGTGGCGAGAAACGGTACAAAAGGCGATCGACTTCGACGCCGAGACCGTCACCGTTTACCAGATGGAGCTGCCGTTCAACACGCGCTTTACGAAGCAGTATTTCGAGGGCGAACTGGACATCCCGCTCGCCGATTGGGAGATCAAGCGCGAGTGGCATGCCTATGCCTTCGAGGAGCTGCGCCAGGCGGGCTACCAGGTCTCGAGCGCCTACACGATGGTCAAGGACCGAAACACCGGGTTCGTCTATCGAAGCGCGCTCTGGGAAGGCGCCGACATGATGTCGGTCGGGGTCTCGTCGTTCGGTCACATGAGCGGCGTACACGTGCAAAACTCGCCGAACTGGGACGAGTACCTGCGCATGGTCGGTGAGAACGAGCTGCCGGTGACGCGCGCCTTCGCGACAACGCCTGAGCAGCGCCTCACCCGCGAGCTGATCCTGCAGCTCAAGCTCGGACGCATCCGTCCGAGCTACTTCAACGACAAGTTTGGCGCCGATATCCTGCAGCAATTCGCCGACCCGTTGCATACACTGGAAGAGGAGGGCTTGCTGGAGATCGAAGATGATCTCGTCGAGCTGACCCCGGCAGGACTCCTGCGGGTCGATTCGCTACTCCCCGCCTTCTACGCTCCAGAGTTCCAGCACGCCCGGTACACATGACCATGAAAAAAACCGCTTTCGTTTGTCTCTGCAGCACCCTCCTGCTGGCCTCGGCCTGGCCGGCGACGGCGCAAGAGGCGCCGCCGGCGACCGCCCAACAACCGGCGCCGGCGACCGCATCAGGACCGGGCTCCCAAGACACCGCTGGCGCCCAACCGGAGCCAGAGGAACCACAACGCGGCCAGGCCCGAGAGTTCATCTTCGTGGAAGGCAGCCTGCCCTACGTTCCGACCTCCAACACGATCGCCACCAAGTTGCCGCTGTCGCTGCAGCTGACGCCGTTCCACGTCGGTATCGTCACCCAGGCCCTCCTCGAGGAGCAATACAACGTCACCCTGTCGGGGGCGCTGATGAACATCAGCAACGTCAACATCCAGCCCGGCAACGGGGTCCACGACTTCTTCATCATCCGTGGATTCGACTCGCTGAGCAGCGCACTGGTCATGACCGACGGCGCCCCGGAGCCGGAGACGACGTTGTACGAGCTCTACAACGTTGAAAGCGTCGAGGTCCTCAAGGGGCCGAGCGGCTTCCTGTACGGCAGCAATCCGCTCGCCGGAACGGTCAATCTGGTGCGCAAGCAGCCGGTGCCCAGCACCCTGGCGAGCGCCGGCGTGAGGTTCGGCCGTTTCAACTGGGTCGAAGCGGCCGCCGACTTCAACTACGGCAACGCCGACGGCGACTTCTTTTTTCGCGTCAACTCGCTGTTTCGCGACAGCGGGGGTTACCGCGACCGGGTCGAGGGGCGCACCTTCGCGATCAACCCGGCGGCGACCTGGGAGATAAGCGACAGCACGTCGCTGAATGTGAACTTCGAGTATGTCTCCGCCAACAATTTTCCCGATAGCGGCCTGCCCCTGGCCTTCGGCGAGGTGGTGGCGGTCGACCGCAAAACCAACTACCAGTCGGCGCTCGATTCGTCGGATCAGAACATCTATCGGTTGCAAGCGGACTATCAGAACCAGGTTTCCGACAGCCTCGCCGTGCGCAACAAGTTCTACTACCGGGGGCTCAATTGGCTCTCCAACGGTACGTTGTTCAACGGCGTCGTCCCGGTGTTCAACGAGTTCTTCTTGCCCACCGGCGAGTTCGTCCTCAGCCGCTCGCTGATACTGCTCGATGACCGACAGAGCTGGATCGGCAACCAGCTGGAAGCGGTGGTCCACGGCAACACCGGCTCGGTGAGCCACAACTTGCTGCTGGGCTTCGAGCTGGGGCGCCAGGCCGACGTTTTCACCCTCGACGTCGGGTTCCTGCCGGATGTGCCGCTCTTCGATCCCGGCACGCCGACGCCGGGGCCACCGTTCCTTCTACCGCAGTTCGGGCAAGCCGGCGATTCGCGCGCCATCATCGCGGCGCCTTATGCCATCGACCAGATCACCTTCAACGATCACTTCCAGGTGCTCGCCGGCGTGCGCCTCGACACGATCGATTTCACCGATGAGCTCAGGGGCGTTTCGCGGCGCGACACAAAGGCGAGCCCGATGCTTGGTGTCGTGTTCGTCGCCGACGAAAACAGCACGATCTACGCCAACTACACGCGCTCGTTCGCGCCGCCGGCACCGCGCGTACAAACCGGCGAGGTGCTGCCCGAAGAAGGGGAGCAGATCGAGGCCGGCTTCAAGCGCGAGTTCCTCGACCGTCACGGCCGTGCCACGTTCGCCGTCTACCAGTTGGAACGCTTGAATATCGGCATCCCCGACGCCAACGGCGTCACCCAGCAGGTCGGATCTCAGCGCTCACGCGGCTTCGAGACCGAACTGTTCCTCGAGACTTCGGCTGGGCTCCGCTTCGTGGGCTCGTATGCCCACAACAGCGCCGAGCTCACCGATTTCAGCGAACAGATCATCGTCGGCTTTGATCCGGTCTTCTTCGTGCCGATCTTCGGCACCGTCGATCGATCGGGCAACCGGCCGGCGTTCGCTCCCGAAAACATCTTCAACGCCTGGATCAGCCAGTCGATCGCCCGCCGCTTCGTGGTCGGCGGCGGCGCACGGTACGTCAGCGACCAGTTCATCGCCGAGGACAACGAGTTCGTCATCGGCGGCGTGCTGACGTTCGACGCCATGGCGAGCTACACGTTCCGCGATCTGCTCCTCGAGCTCAACATCAGGAACCTCACGAACCGCGAGTACAACCGGCGCGGCTTCGGTGACACCTCGGTTACCCCGGCAGACCCAACCACGGTTTACTTCGGCGCCACCTACCGGCGCTGACCGGCGCGGTGGCGAAGTCCTGATGGCGACGACGCCGTCCGACGGGGGTCAAGTGACGTATCCCGATTCCGAATACGAGGTGATCGTTATCGGCGGCGGCCCCGCCGGCTCGACCACGGGGGCCCTGCTGGCAGCGGCCGGTCGCAAGGTCTTGATCACCGACCGCGAAAAGTTCCCGCGCTTCCGTCTCGGCGAGTCGCTGATGCCGGCGACGTACTGGACGCTCGAGCGCCTCGGCGTGCTCGACGAGCTGAAGCACAGCGGCTTCCCCGCCAAGCACAGCGTCCAGTTCTTCGCCAAGAGCGGCAAGGCCGCCGCACCCTACTACTTCTCGCGTGTCGATCCGCATGAGAGCTCGCAGACGTGGCAGGTCGACCGCCTCGAGTTCGATCACATGCTGCTGCGCAACGCCGCCGACAAGGGCGCCGACGTTTTCGAAGAGGTCCGCGTTCACGACGTGCTGTTCGATGGTGACCGCGCCACCGGGGTCCGCGCCGAGTTCAAGGACGGCGCCAAGCGGGAGATCGGCGCCAAGGTCATCGTCGACGCCACCGGACAGAGCGCCCTGATCGCCAAGAAGTTCAAGCTTCGCCGCACCGACGCGAACCTCAGGCACTGCGCGTTCTTCACCCGCTACAGGGGTGCTCACCGCGATGAGGGGATCGACGAGGGCGCCACGCTCATCATGCATACCGAGAACGAACATTCGTGGTTCTGGTACATCCCGCTGCCCGACGACATCGTCAGCGTCGGCGTCGTCGGCTCGCTCGATTACCTCGTGAAGGGCCGATCAAACAACCCGACGGTTGTCTTCGAGGAGGAGCTGGCGCTTTGCAAGCCGCTGCGGGAGCGAATCGAAGGCGCCGAGACGGTGCACGAGATCCGCGTGCTCAAGGACTTCACCTACGCCGCCACGCGGATCGCCGGCGATGGCTGGGTGCTGGCCGGCGACGCCTTCGGGTTCATCGATCCGATCTACTCATCCGGTGTCTTCCTCGCCCTCAAGGGCGGCGAGCTGGCGGCCGATTCAATCCTCGAAGGATTCGAGCGCGACGACTTTTCTGCCGCTCAACTCGGCAAGCACGGCCCCGAGTTCGTCGCCGGGATCGACGCTCTGCGCAAGCTCGTCTACGCTTTTTACGACCCCGATTTCAGCATCGCCGAGTTCCTCCGGCAGTTTCCGGAGCGGCAGGAAGACCTCGTCCACCTGCTGATCGGCAACGTCTACCGGCACCCGGTTGACGGGCTGCTGAGCGCGATGGATGAATACCGCAAGCTGCCGAAGTACGAGCCCATGACGATCGACGAATCGTCGGGCTGATCGCCTGTACGCAGACAACTCGATGAGGGGGCCCCTACGCATGAAAACCGTGGTCTACGGGTTGCTCGGTCTACTGTGCGTCCTCCACACCGACGTCTGGTACTGGGATGACCCGCGCATGGTGCTGGGCGCTCCGATCGGCTTCACCTACCACGTGCTGTGGACCGTCGTTGTGACCGGGGCTTTTTGGCTGGCGGTGCGGTACGCCTGGCCAACGGAGCTCGAGGCGGCAGCACATGACGCGGCGGGCGCTGCCGCCGCCAGTGAGGACGGCTCCCCGGGGTCGCCGACGTCCGCGGCATCGCCATGACGCTTACTGTCATCGCCGTGTACATGGTGCTGGTACTGGCGGTAGGAGCGCTGTCCCACCGGTTGTTCCGCGGCACCGGCGAGGACTACTTTCTGGCGACTCGATCGATTGGCCCGTTCGTCCTGCTGATGTCGCTTTTCGGCACCCAGATGACCGCGTTCGCGCTGCTCGGGGCGTCGGGGCAGTCGTATCGCACCGGCATCGGGGTCTTCGGGCTGATGGCCTCGAGCTCGGCGATCGTCGTACCGGCGGTGTTCTTCTTCGTCGGTACGCGCGCCTGGGCGGTCGGCAAGCGTTACGGCTACACCACCCAGGTCCAGTACATCCGCGATCGCTGGGGATCCGATCGGTTCGGCCTGCTGCTGTTCGTCGCCTTGGTGGCGTTGCTGATTCCCTACCTGTTGATCGGTGTGATGGGCGCCGGGATCACGCTCGCCGACATTTCCGGCGGCCAGGTGCCGACCTGGGTCGGGGGCCTGGTGATCTCGCTGGTGGTGATGACCTACGTGACCTACGGCGGCTTGCGCGGCACGGCCTGGGTGAACACGTTCCAGACGCTGGTTTTCATGACCCTCGGCGCGGTGACGTTCGTCTACGTCGCCAACGCCATGGGCGGACTGGGGGCGGCCTTCGAGCGCATCGGAGGGGCGCGCCCCGACCTTCTGGTGCGCCAAGGAAACTACAGCCCGGTGAGCTACCTCACCTTTTTCTTCATTCCCCTGTCGGCCGGCGCCTTCCCCCACCTGTTCATGCACTGGTTGACCGCCAGCAAGCTGCGCAACTTCCGGACGACCGTGATCGCCTATCCGGTGTGCATCGCGATCGTCTGGATTCCGAGCGTCCTGCTCGGCGTCCTCGGCAACATCGACTTTCCCGACCTCACGGTGGCCGAGTCCAACGCCGTGATGGTGCGGCTGATCAGCGCCCATGCACCCGATTTCCTCGCTGGCCTCCTCGGCGCCGGTGTGTTCGCAGCGGTGATGTCGTCGCTCGATTCGCAGGCGCTGTCGCTGGGCACGATGTTTACCAAGGACATCGTGCTGCACTACGGCTACGACCAGAAGATGACCGATCGCCAGCAGGTGCTCGTCGGCCGCGCCTTCGTCGCCGCCATTCTCGTGGTGACCTATTTGCTGTCGCTGGTTACCCGTACGTCCATCTTCGCCATGGGCATATGGTCGTTCACCGGGTTCGCGGGGCTTTTTCCGATCATCGTCGCGGCACTCTTCTGGCGGCGTAGCACGAAGGCCGGCGCCTTCGCCTCGTTGTTCACCGTCGCGACGCTGTGGACCTACTACTTCATCCAAGGCTGGGGTCAGCCCGACTACTCGGTCGGCGGCACCGGCGTCATGCCGGTCGCGGTGGTCGTGACCGCCTCGGCGATGGCGATGGTCGGCGGCTCGCTGTTGTCGCCGCCGCCGAGCGACACCCTCGTCCAAAAGTTCTTCCCGTCGTGAGGATCGCGTACATCACCGCCGGGGCGGCCGGGATGTACTGCGGCAGCTGCCTGCACGACAACACCCTGGCGGCGGCGCTGATGGCGAAGGGCCACGAGGTCGCCCTGATACCCACCTACACGCCGACCCGCACCGACGAGAAGGACGTCAGCCTCGACCGCGTCTTCTACGGCGCGCTCAACGTCTTCCTCGAGCAGAAGTCGTCCGTGTTCCGCCACCTCCCCGAGCCACTCCGCTGGTTGCTCGATCGGCCCAGGCTGCTCAACTGGATCTCGGGGCGCGGCGTTTCGATCGATGCGAGCAAGCTCGGCGACATGACGCTGTCGGTTGCCAGGGGCGAGGCCGGAAACCAACGGCGCGAGGTCGAGGAGCTGGTCAGCTGGCTGCGCGACGACTTCAAGCCCGACATCGTGCATATCACCAACTCGATGTTTCTCGGCCTCGCCGAGCCGCTCAAGCGCGAGGTCGGCGTCCCCGTTCTGTGCTCGCTGCAGGGCGAGGATATCTTTCTCGACCAGCTCTCCGAACCGTTCAAAAGTCAGGTCCACGAGCAGCTGCAGGCCCACGCGCGCGCCGTCGACGGCCTGGTGGCACCGTGCGATTACTACGCCGGGTTCATGGCCGAGTATCTCGACGTCGATGTCGGGCGCATCCACGTCGTACGACTGGGGATCAAGCTGGAGGGGCACCGGGGCGCACCACCGCCGCTGAGCGCGGCCGCGACCCGGAAGGCCCCTGCCGCGCCGAACGAAGACCCGGCGGAAGCAAACCACCGACCTTCCGGCGCCCCGTTCGCGGTCGGTTACCTGGCGCGAATCTGCCCCGAGAAAGGCCTGCACGACCTCGTCGAGGCATTCGCGATGCTCGCCGATAGAGTCGGCAAGCAAAACCTCCGGCTGCGGGTTGCCGGCTACCTCGGCAAGCACGACGAGCCCTACTTCCAAGGCATCGAGAAGCGCGTCGCCGAGCTCGATCTGACGGAAGCATTCGATTACGTCGGCGAAGTGAGCCGCGCCGAGAAGATCGACTTCCTGCAGGCCATCGACGTGCTGTCGGTGCCGACGACGTATCGGGACCCCAAAGGCCTCTTCGTCCTCGAGGCGCTTGCCAACGGCATTCCGGTCGTGCAGCCGGCGCACGGCGCGTTCCCCGAGATGATCGCGGCGACCGGCGGCGGGTTGCTCTTCGAGCCCGGCTCGGTGGAATCGCTTTCCGCCAAGCTCGAGCAGCTCATGCGCGAGCCGCAGACCCGCTACGAGCTCGGCAGCCGCGGCGCCGCCGCGGTGCAGGCGCATTTTTCCGACGCTGACATGGCCGAGGCGACCTTGGGCGTCTATCGTCAGTGGGTACAGGAACCGCGGGACGATGCGAGAGTGGCCGCTGTCGCGGCAGAGGGCGAGGCAGGCTGATGGAAAGATTCACATACCGGCGACGGATCGAGTATTCCGACACCGACATGGGCGGGATCGTCCACTTCTCGCGCTTTTTCGTGTACATGGAAACCGCCGAGCACGAGTTTCTCCGCGCCCGCGGCACCAGCGTCGATCGCACCGTCGACGGCGTCCGCATCAGCTGGCCGCGGGTCTCGGCGACCTGCGACTTCAAGTCACCGGCGCGCTTCGGTGACGTCCTCGACGTCCGGGTGCGGGTCGTGCGCCGCGGGTCGAAGTCGATGACCTACGGCTTCGAGTTCTGGCGCGGCGACACCCTCCTGGCCGAGGGCCAGACGACCGCGGTGTGCTGCATCATGCGCCCGGACCGACCCCCCGAGCCGGTCGAGATCCCCGACTGGTTCGCCCAGGCGATAGAAAACGACCCGTGAGCACCGACCTGCAGCTCACCAACATCAGGCGCGCCTACGAGGGCGATGCGGGACGGGTCGAGGTGCTGCGCGGCATCTCGCTGACGATGCGGTCCGGCGATTCGCTCGCCATTACCGGGCCCTCGGGCTCCGGCAAGAGCACGTTGCTCCACATCATCGGCACCCTCGATCAGCCGAGCTCCGGATCGGTCACGATCGCGGGCAAGGATCCCTTTGCGCTGGCGGAGCCCGAGCTCGCCCGCTTCCGCAACGAGAGCATCGGCTTCGTTTTCCAGGACCACCATCTGTTGCCCCAGTACTCGGTGCTCGAGAACACTTTGATCCCGACCCTCGCCTTTCGGGGAGCCCCCGACCTCCGCGACCGCGCCGCCGAGTTGCTCGAGCAGGTCGGTCTCGACCACCGCCTCGATCACCGGCCGGCGCAGCTTTCCGGCGGCGAGCGCCAGCGGGTGGCGATCGCCCGCGCTCTGATCAACCGGCCGGGCCTGCTGCTGTGCGACGAACCCACCGGCAACCTCGACGTCGAAACCGCCGCGTCCGTCGGCGACTTGCTCTCGGAGCTGCACGCTCGGGAGAGCAACCTATTGATCGTCGTGACCCACAGCCTGGAGCTCGCGGGTCGGTTTTCGCGCCACTTCGAGTTGCGTGAGGGGCTGTGCAAGGACGCCCGCTCGTGATGCTGCGCGGCCTGAGACACTTCTGGAAGATCAACCTCGCGGTGCTGCTGGCAGCGGCGGTGAATACGGCGGTGCTCGCCGGCGCCCTGATCGTCGGCGACTCGGTGCGCGGCAGCTTGCGCGACATGACGCTCGACCGCCTCGGCGACATCGAGATGGCGCTGGTCGTGGAGAGGTTCTTCCCGCAGAGCCTCGCCGACCGGCTGGCGGCGGCGGACGGGTTCGCGGCGCGGTACGGCGGCACCGCTCCGGCGATCCTGTTGCCGGGGAGCGCGGTTCGAGCCGAGACCGGGACGAGAGCCTCCCAGGTGAATGTGCTCGGCATCGACGCGCGCTTCACCGCCATGTTCCCCGCGGTCGAGACTAGGGCCCAACAAGCGGGGGAGGATCTCAGGATGACGGCCGGAGAACGGGCCGCGGCAGGGACCGGTCGCGATTCTCTCGATTTCTCCCGCGCCCCCGGGCAGATCTTCCCTTCGGCGATCATCAACGAAACGCTGCGACGCCAGCTCGGGGCCGAGGTCGGTGACGCGCTTCTGTTGAGCTTCCGCACCCGCGACAACATTCCCGACGACACCCTGCTTGGCAACAAGGAAAACAGCGAGGCTTTCGGGACCATCCGCACGACGATCGTCGGGGTGATCCCCGACGCTGGAATCGGGCGTTTCGGCCTCGCCCCACACCAGGCGTTCCCGTCGAACGCCTACGTCGCGCTCGATGACCTCCAGGCGGCGCTCGACCAGGAGGGCAACGTGAACGCGGTTCTCGTCGCCCGCAACCCGACGGCGGCCGACGCTGCTCCCGGGGGCGCCGAATCCGCGGCCGCTGTGCAAGAGCTTCTCCGCGGCGTGTTGGACCTCGAGGATCTCGGCCTGCTGATCGAGCAGCACGACGGCGTCTCGCTCGTCGAGAGCAGCGAGTACGTACTGCGACCGTTGACGCTGGCGGCTGTCGAGGCAGCCGCCGAAGACGTCGGCGCCTCGGTCACCCGCGTGAGCAGCTACCTGGCCACCGCGATGGAGGTCGACGGCCGCTCGGTCCCCTACTCGACCGTCGCGGCGCTCGCCGGGACGCCCGCCGACCTCGCATCGCTGGTGCTTACATCGGGAGAACCGGCACCCGTCCCGACCGGCAACGAGATCCTCATCAACGAGTGGACCGCCGACGACATCATGGCTGCGGTCGGCGACACGTTGCGCATGGAGTACTACGTCGTCGGCCCCTACGAAGAGCTCGCGGTCGAGGCGGCCGACTTCGTCGTTACCGGCGTCGTCGCGATGACCGGTCTCGGCAACGACCGGCGCCTGACACCCGACTACCCGGGCATCGAGGACACCGAAAACATCGCCGACTGGGACCCACCCTTTCCGGTCGACTTGCGCCGGGTTCGCACCGCCGACGAGGACTACTGGGACGAGTACGCCGCCACCCCGAAGGCGTTCGTCAGCGCCGAAACGGCCGCCGAGCTGTGGAGCACGCGCTACGGCGTCGTCACGTCGGTTCGGATGACGCCCCCGGGGGCCGTCCGCCCGGTCCCTGTTGAAGAGTTCGAGGCCGCGTTCGAGGCCGCGCTGCTGGCGCGACTGAACCTCTCGCAGTTCGGTATGCGCTTTCTCGAGGTCCGCGCCGACGGCCTGCGGGCGGCCGCCGGAGCTACCGATTTCAGCAGCCTGTTCATCGCTTTCAGCTTCTTCCTCATCGCCGCGGCGGCGCTGCTCGTCGGTCTGCTGTTCAGCCTCGGGATCGAAGCCCGCGCCGGGGAGATCGGCTTGTTGCTGTCGGTGGGCTACACCGTCAAGCGCGTGCACCGCCGGTTGCTGGCCGAGGGCAGCATCGTCGCCGCGGTCGGCGCCCTCGTCGGCCTGTTCGCCGGCGTCGGCTATGCGGCGCTCATGATGCTCGGCCTGCGCACGCTGTGGCTGCCGGCGGTGGGAACGTCGATGCTGACGCTCCACGTCGTGCCGATGAGCTTGGTGGCGGGATGGTTCATCTCGATGATCGTCGTGATCGCTTCCATCTGGTGGACGGTGCGGCGGCTGGGCAAGGTTTCGGCGACATCGCTTCTGAAAGGCGCCGTCTTCCGTCTCACCGACTCTTCGACTTCCCGACGCCGCCTGCGCCGCGCCCTCGCCGCCATCAGCGCTGGGTTCGCGACCGTCATGCTGGTGTTCGCCGTCGCCACCGGCACGACGATGGATCCGATGGTCTTCGGAACGATCGGCTTTCCGCTCCTGGTGGCCGGTCTCGCCGTGTTCGCCGACTGGTGCCGCGGCTCGCACGGCCGCCTCGGCGCCCCGGGACTCACGGCTTTGCTCGGCATGGCGGCGCGCAACAGCGCCTGGAGCCCGGGCCGCAGCATCTTGAGCGTGGCGCTGGTGGCGTTCGCCTCCTTCGTCATCGTCACCGTGGCCGCCAACCACCGCGACCCGACCCGCGAGACCCAGACGATGAGCTCCGGCACCGGCGGGTTCGCCCTCGTCGCCAACTCTGAGATCCCGCTGCACGAAGATCTGAACTCGCCCGCCGCCCGCTTCGACCTGGGTTTCTCCGACGACGACGAAGCCCTGCTACGGGACGCCCGGGTCCTTCCCCTACGCGCCCTCCCCGGTGACGACGCCAGCTGCCTGAACCTCTACCGGCCACAGAACCCCCGCCTGCTCGGCGCCAGCCCGGCACTGGTGGGGCGCGGCGGATTCAGCTTCGCGACGACGCTGCCTCCGGACGACCCGGCAGCAGCCGGCGGCTACGAGCCCGACAACCCGTGGACGTTGCTGTACCAGGATTTCGGCCCCGGCATCGTCCCCGTGCTCGGCGACGCCAACTCGGTGCAATGGATCCTCCATCTCGGTCTCGGCGACGAGCTGATCGTCGACGATGAGTACGGCGAGCCCCTGCACCTACGCATCGTCGGCACGTTCGCCGAGAGCATCTTCCGCAGCGAACTGCTGATCTCCGAGGAAAACCTGCTGGCTCACTTTCCCAGCCAGAGCGGCTACTCGACGTTCCTCGTCGATGCCGCCGACTCCGACACGGATGCCGTCGCCGCGGCGCTCGAACGCACCCTCGGCCCCTACGGCTTCGACGCCGAGCGCACCGACGAGCTGCTCGCCAAATTTCTCGTGGTTCAGAACACCTACTTGGCGACCTTTCAGCTGCTCGGCGGTCTCGGCCTGCTGCTGGGCACCGTCGGCCTCGCCGTTGTCCTGGTGCGCAACGTCATCGAGCGGCGCGCCGAGCTGGCGACGTTGCGCACCTTCGGATTCCGGCGCAACGCGCTGAGTCGCATGGTTCTGGCCGAGAATGTTTTTCTGCTGCTGGTGGGCACGGCGATCGGCAGCGCCTCGTCGCTCATCGCCGTCGCGCCGCGCTTCATCGGCGGCGGCTTCGAGCTCCCGTGGGGCTCCCTCGGACTCATTCTCGTCGCCGTCCTCACGGTCGGCATGGCATCGAGCATCCTGGCGGTGGCCGGCGCCTTGCGGGTGCCCCTGCTGCCGGTGCTCAAGGGAGATCGGTAGGGCCGTCGACGCGACTCGAGGGCCGGCGCCGGAAGATCGTCGCCAGCAGGACGCTCGTCAAGACCAACCCGGCGCCGACGATCTGCAACCCGCCGATGCGCTCGCCCAAAACGAGGGTCGCCCAACTGACCGCCAGCACCGTCTCGACCGGCAGCAGCAGGGCGGTCTGCCCACCGCCCAGCAAGCGCACGCCCTCGACCGTCGCCATGCGAGCCAGTGCGGTCCCGAAGATCGCTGACCACAGCACGACGCCCCAGCCGGCGACTTCGAGCGGTCGGGTCGGGCCCGCAAAGGGCCGCACCATCACCACCGCCAAGGCGACGAACGTGACGATCCATACCGCCAGGGTCGAGGCCGGGTACGACGCCAGCCGGGTGTGAAGAACGAACACGTAGAGCGAGTAGATCGTGGCGCAGGCGAGCAGCAACATCACACCGACGATATCAACGGCCCCGCCGACGTCGGCCACCAAGGCGACTCCCGCCAACGCCAGGCCGAGCCGCACCAGGTCACGCCGGTTCACCGCTTCGCCGTGCAGATGCAACATCAGCAAAAGAATCGCCGGGTACACCGAGAAGATGAGCATCGCCACGGAGGCATCCACACGGCGCAGGGCAAGATAGAAGAGCATCAAGCCGGCTGCGTTGATGCCCCCGGCCAGGGCGCAGTCCCGCAGGCCGCGGCGGTCGATGCGCAGGCGCTGCGGCCGCGTCGCCGCAACCCACGTCCACAGCAGGACACAGCCCAGTACGAGACGGGGCGCCAGGAGTTGCAGCGGGTCGGCCCCGTCACGGAGCCCGAGCTTGACCACGGTGGGCACCGTGCTCAGACAAAGCGCCCCGGCAAGAGTCGCGAGAAGGCCGCGTGTCCGATCCTCCACAGCCACCCTCCCGTCGTTGGTCTGGTCCGGCCGGTCGTGCTTGGCGACGTGGCCTGCTGGTCAGCGGGCGACGCGCACCGACAGAATCGGCGGCAAATGCGTCGCCAACGTCGTCCACGTGGCCCCACCGTCGGCGGACCCGAACAGATCTCCGGACTCGGCGCCGAAATACAGCGCGACCGGGCTGTGCCCATCGGCGCAGAAGGCCTGGCGCAAGACCGTCAGGTAGGCGTTGGACTGCGGCAGGCCTTCCGAGAGCGCCTTCCAACTGGCGCCACGGTCGCGGGTCTCGTACACCCGCACCTTGCCGTCGACAGTAACCCGATCCTGGTCGGAGACCATCGGGATCACGAAGGCGCTGTCGGCGTCGGCGACGTCGAGAACGAGCGGAAAGCCGAAGTCGGCCGGCAGCTCGGTACCCGCGGCGAGGTCGATCCAGGAATCGCCGGCATCGTCGGATCGATACACCCCGCCGTGATACTGCATGTACAGCGTCTCGGGCTGTGTGGGCGCCCGCTGCAGGTTGTGCACACAATGCATGATCGTCGTGTCGCGAACCTCCTCGGGGAGGTAGCGCGGCACCAGGCCCTTGTTGGTGTTGCGCCAGGTTTCGCCGCCGTCCTCGGTGATCCATACGCCAACAGCCGAGATGGCGATCGCCATTTTCTGCGAATCGCCGGGCCACGGGCAGATCGAGTGCAGGCAAAGCCCTCCCATGCCGCCCTCCCACTTCGAACGCGACGGCTGGTTCCACAGACCCTCGTTGACGGCCCAGGTGGCACCGTTATCTTCGCTGCGAAACAGCGCCGCCGGCGCGACGCCCGCCCACAGCACGCCGTCCTCGACGCCCGGCTGGACGACCCAGATGCGCTCCACGGCCTCGTCGGCTCCCTCGCCGAACACCAGCCCCGTGGCCTGCTCCCACTCGCCGGTTGGCTGGTCGGCAAAAAAGAGGTGCGGGCCGTGTTGCCCGTGGGTCACCGCGGCGAAGTAGCGTCCCGAGCGTTGATCCTTGAAGGCGTATTCGACCGGCTGGCCAGGGAACTGACGGTCGATGATCTCCATCGGCCCGCCGCGATCGCCGCGCAGGACGACCAGACCCTTGTGGGTGCCGACGAGCAACTCGGCTTGATCGCTGGATCCGTTGCCCTCAGCCTCACCGGCCGCAACCACGTTTGCACCGCTGCCCCCGGAGATGGCGCGCACCACCTGCAGTTCGTCATCTTTCGCCAGCGGTGTATCCAGCCCCGCCTCGTCGGCGTTGACGAACAGCTTCACGTGCACGCGCAGACGGCTCTGCTCGTCGAGCACCCAGCCGGCGATGCGCGGTTCCTGCTGCTCGAGCCGACGCAGCGCCTCACCCGCGGTAGCAGCGTCGATCGTGAACTGGCGCGACCCGCCGGTGCGCCCCTGCAGCGAAGACGGAAGGATCACAGTAGCCATGGAGCCTCCTCTCGGGGCCGGCTATCTCGACGGCTCCGGAGTTTAGGGGGGCAGCAAGATTGTCGATGAACGATCCGGGTAGCACAACCGACGTGTCAGTTTCGGGTTGCGAACGTGAACCGCACGTCGGATTCCTCGCCTTTCGCAACGACGACGCGAAGCGTCTGCCTGCCGAGGAGCTCGTGCCACGCCTCGAGAACGTACTCGCCGGCGGGAACTCCGTCGATGACGAAGCGCCCATCCTCACCGCTGACCGCGAAAAACGCATGCGGCACGACGCCGATGTAGGCCTGGGTCCACGGGTG
>SMVB01114534.1_pt1 | contig 19288 bp, 16 predicted proteins | sample 2456461 | NCBI WGS metagenome assembly SMVB01 (sample SAMN11095934, study PRJNA526329) | marine sediment metagenome | biome: Marine sediment; feature: Surficial sediment; material: Deep marine sediment; isolation source: Hadal surficial sediment | place: Pacific Ocean | collected 2014-05 | depth...
CGCCGCGGCAGCTGGCTCGAATCGAGGGGCATGGATTCATAGGTGTAAGTAGGCATTCAATTCCGATATTCCGCTTATCAGCGCCTGCAAACCTGCAGATCGCTTGTTTAGCTACGCGCAACGATTCATTGTGACAGGAATGGGGCGTTCGTTACAGCTGGCGAGATTTCGCGCGGATAAGTATTTGTCGCCGCTGTTGCGTCCACCTGCTCATTCTACTAAAATTACTGCAATCGTTTGCATCGATTTTCTCCCTTAGCAAACCGATCACAACACACGGTTGAAACGGCATGACTGAAATAGACGTAACAGACCCGGTTCTGATTACTCCGGACGACATCAATCCACGCTGGAACTGGGAACGGCCCTTGCCCGCACCGGGGCACTCCAACGTCGATTTTGAAGAGCGAGTGGACTTTCGCCGCCTGCACAGGTATCGCGTGTCGCGAGCGCAACAGGCACTGCAGAATTCTGACCTGGGTGCAATGCTGTGTTTCGACAATAACAATATCCGCTACCTGACCAGCTGCGTCATTGGCGAGTGGTCCAGGGACAAGATATGTCGCTACGCTCTGTTTACCGGTAATTCGAATCCCTATTTGTGGGACTTCGGCTCGGCTGCAGCGCATCACCGACTGCACGCGCCCTGGCTGAAACCGGACCACTGCAAGGCCGGCATGCTGGGTTTGCGCGGATCGGTTCCGATTGAGGCCAACCTGATCAGTAAAGCGGCGAAGGAAATTCATGATTTGTTGAAAGTCGAAGGCGTGGCGGACATGCCGCTCGGCGTCGACATCGTTGAGCCACCTATGCTGTTCGCTCTGCAGGCCGAAGGCATCGAAGTACGCGATTGCCAGCAGGTATTCCTGGATGCCCGGCAAATCAAGAGCATGGACGAAATCATCCTGCTCAATATGTCTGCGGCTATGGTCGACGGCGCCTATCATCAGATTGCAGAAAACCTGAAGCCCGGGGCGCGCGAGAACGAGATGGTGGCGCTTGCCAACAAGGTTCTTTATGAGGCTGGCTCCGACGACGTGGAAGCCATCAATGCCGTGTCCGGCGAGCGCTGTGCGCCGCACCCGCATAACTTTACGGACCGAATATACCGGCCGGGCGACCAGGCGTTCTTCGACATCATTCAGTCCTACATGGGCTACCGCACCTGCTACTACAGAACATTGAACGTGGGGCTCTCGACACCCGCACAAGAAGACGCTTACAAGCAAGCGCGTGAATGGATCGACGACGCGCTCGCGCTGGTCCGTCCCGGCATGACGACGGACAAGATTGCCGCACTGTGGCCAAAAGCCGAGGACTTCGGCTTCTCCAGCGAGATGGAAGCGTTCGGTTTGCAGTTCGGCCATGGCCTTGGCCTCGCGCTGCATGAGCGGCCCATCATCAGTCGCCTCGTGTCATTCGAGAATCCATTCGAATTGCAGGAAGGCATGGTCTTTGCGCTGGAAACCTATTGCCCGGCTGCCGACGGCAATGGCGCGGCACGGATAGAAGAAGAAGTCGTCGTGACGAACGATGGCTGCAAGGTGATTACCCTGTTCCCGGCACAGGAACTCTTCATCGCCAACAAGTATTGAACAGAAACTTATTTTCAGAATAAAAAGGTCAATTTGATGAATTCGAATTCAAAACGTGTCGGCTACTACGGGTTTGCACTGTGTCTTTCGTTTTTGCTGGCGTCCTGTGGTGGCGAATCGGCGGATACACCGATTGTCATCAAGTTTCCGCACGTGACCGCGCCGGGAACACCAAAAGGTCAAGCAGCCGACAAATTCAAGCAGCTCGTCGATGAACGCCTGGCCGATCGCGTTGTCGTTGAGGTCTACCCATCCGGCCAGCTCATGAATGACGACGACTCCCTGGACGCGCTCGCGTTCGGCGAGGTCCAGATGATAGCGATGTCGCTTTCCAAGCTAGATCGTTTGACGCACGCGTTCCAGGTGTTTGATTTGCCGTTTTTGTTTCGAGATCTGCAAGCCGTTGAGAAATTTCAGGCGAGTCCGGATGGAGAGTCATTGTTGTTCTCGATGCAGGACCGGGGTCTGCTGGGCCTGGCATTCTGGCACAACGGTATGAAGCAATTCGGCGGACCGGTGCCCATGCGCACCCCCGCTGCAGCGAAGAATCTGAAATTTCGAATAATGGAATCGGACGTGCTGCAAGCGCAGATACTGCAGATCGGGGGCAATCCGCAGAAAATGGCTTTTGGCGAGGTGTATCAGGCACTGCAAACAGGTGCCGTAGATGCCCAGGAAAATACCTGGTCCAACATCTACTCGTCCAAGTTTTTCGAAGTACAGGATTTTCTGACTGAAACCAATCACGGGTATTTGGGCTACCTCGTCACCGTCAACAAAGACTTTTGGGCCTCTCTTCCCGACGATATCCGTTCGGAACTCGAAGCTATTGTCGCGGAAGTAAGCGACTGGGCGAACAAACGGTCGGTACAGATCAACGATGAGGGCAAAGAGAAGATCATCGCTTCCGGCAGGTCTGAAATCGTCAGCCTCACCGACGATGAACTTGCCGAATGGAAAACGGTTATGCGGCCGGTCTGGCAAGAGTTTGAAAGCGATATCGGCGCCAAACTCATTCAGGCAGCGCAAGCGGCGTCAGAATAGCGGAATGGACAAACTTGAGGAAATGGTCATGGCGGCATTGCTCGCCGCCATGACCTTACTCACTTTTAGCCAGGTAGTACTTCGCTACGTCTTTAACAGTGGTTGGGTCTGGTCGCTCGAGGCAACGACCTATTTATTTGCCGCGTTGGTGTTGTTTGGCATATCCTACGGCGTCAGAACTCGGGCACACATCGCTGTCGAACTCCTGGTCAATCGATTTCCCAAGCGAACTCGCCGCTACATCTCACTGTTCGCTATCGCCTGCTGCCTGGCTTATGCGCTGCTGTTGTTGTACGGATCAAGCATATTTGTACAGCGACTTTATATTCTCGGCAACGACGCGCGCGACGTGCCGCTGGCGAAATGGCTGTTGACGGCAACGATGCCAGTTGGCTTCATGTTGCTTGCCTCGCGATTTGTTCAGTCTGGCTGGAAGATTCTGTCCGAAAACCGCGGCACGGACGACAGTAAGGCGCTATGACCGCACTGTTTCTGCTGGTCGCGCTGTTCGTTTTCCTGTTCATCGGGGTACCCGTTGCTGTTTCATTGGGCCTGGCGAGCATTCTGACAATGCTGCTCTTCGGCGATCAATCGTTGCTGTCGATGGCACAGAAATTCTTTCATACGATGCACGTGTACCCGCTGCTCGCGGTGCCGTTCTTCATACTCGCTGGTGCGTTCATGACGACCGGCGGCGTCGCGCGGCGAATGGTCGACTTCGCAAACGCACTGGTTGGCCATTATCGTGGCGGTCTGGCGATGGCCGCATTGCTGGGAAGCGCCTTCTTTGCGGCCGTATCGGGGTCGGCACCGGCGACCGTCGTCGCGGTCGGTAGTGTGATGATCGCGGGCATGGTGAGGTCCGGCTACACGCGCAGCTTCTCGGCCGGTGTCATTTGTAATGCAGGCACGCTGGGCATATTGATTCCGCCGTCGATCGTGATGGTCGTCTACGGGGCAATCACAGAAACATCCATCGGCCGACTGTTCATCGCCGGAATTTTACCTGGAATCGTAATGACGGCTGCGCTGATGGGCACAGTCGTCGTTATCGCGCGCAAACAGAACTTGCCACGCCAGGAGAAAGTCGACTTCACCGCCGTCGCGAAATCCTTTCGCGAGGCCTTCTGGGGCTTGATGCTAATCGTGATTATCCTCGGCGGCATCTACGCGGGTGTCTTCACGCCGACCGAGGCGGCGGCAGTTTCCGCGGTCTACGCGTTTTTTATTGCGGTATTCGTTTACAAGGAAATATCGCTGGATCGCGTGCCGGCAGTTCTCGTTGACGCCAGCAAGGTCACGGTAATGCTGATGTTCATCATTGCCAACGCATTTATGTTCGCCTTTGTCCTGACGACAGAGCAAATCCCTCAGGCCGCCTCCGAATTCATCGTCAATATGGGCCTGCCGCCATGGGGCTTCCTGATCGTCCTGAATTTATTGCTGCTCGCGGCGGGCAATTTCATGGAGCCTACGTCTGTCGTTCTGATTACGACGCCGATCGTCTTTCCGATTGCCATGAGTATGGGAGTAGATCCGGTACATCTGGGCGTGTTGATGGTCGTCAACATGCAGATCGGCCTCGTGACACCGCCTGTAGGTCTTAATCTTTTCGTCACGGCCAGCGTAGCCAATATGTCGATAGAGGATACGATCAGGGCGGCGTTGCCGTGGCTCCTCGTGCTGCTGTGTGTGCTGGTGCTGATTACCTTTGTGCCGTGGATATCACTCGTGATTCCCAGCTTACTTCTTGACTAGTTCAGCCCCGAATCGGTTTCGACATTTTCAGGACTGAGTTGCATACCCGAGGCCTCGGCCTGCAATTCCAACAAGATGCCGAAATCGCAGTCAGTATGCCCCGCGTCTATTGCCCGTTGGACCAACTCGCGCGTCGCAGCAGCGACGGGCAGAGGAACCCCGAGTTTTTTTCCCGCGGACAATCCAAGGTCCATATCCTTACGCAGCAGCGGCGGAGTGAAAGTCGGGGTCCAGTCGAGATTGACAAACGCCGGTGATTTGTAGCGCGTGAACATCGACCCCATAACACTGTGATTGATGAAATTCAGCAACGCATGACGAGGTACGCCGCCTTTTTCAGCAAGCACCGTTATTTCCGCCAGACTCTGCGTCACCACGCCCAATAACACGTTGTGACAAATTTTGACCATGCGTGCCAATTCGCCCTCACCGACATAGGTCACACCTTCGCCGAGCGCTTCCAGATATTTCTCGGCCATCGAAAAAGCGGATTCGGGCCCGGATGCCACAATGGTCAGGCGGCCAGCGCCAATCACCTTCGCATTGCCGCTCACTGGCGCCGATAGCATGTCACAGCCGCGATCTCGCAGAACTTCCCTGACCTGCTGGGACCCTTCCTCAGATACGCTGGAGCTGTCGATCAGCAACTTCGGAGTGTCTGACCCGCTCAAGACGCCTTGGTCCCCACAAACTACGCTGATCAAATCATCCGACCCGGAAACCATCGTAAATATGATGTCCCGGTCGGCAAGCTCGGCAGGTGTGTCAACAATTTTAGCCCCCAGAGACTCGAGGGGCTCTGCCTTGGAACGAGTGCGGTTGTAAACGCTCAGGTCGCAACCCGCTTCGAGCAGGCGTTTGGCCATGGCGAAGCCCATCCGGCCGGTGCCGATCCAGCCAAGACTGTGAGACCGCAGTTCCGCTTCGTTTTTCATTTGTTGACGACCCCTTTTTTGTATAGCATACCAGAGATGCAAACGTTTGCACTAGCCGCAGGTTTATTCATGATTTTCCACAGCGATACAATAGGTTAGTGGATTTGATCCTGTCTAACTGGGGGCTACTCGCCGTCGCGTTGCTGACCATTAGCATCGGCTCTCTGGCCAAGGGGATGACCGGTGTTGGACTACCGATCCTGGCCGTACCCGCCTTGGCCTCGTTTACCAGCGTTGAGGAAGCCGTAGTTTTAATGGTGCTCCCCGGAATCGCAGCGAATGGCTGGCTGGTCGTCACACATCAGAAATGGGCTGTGCTTCGCGAACACCGTGGTTTCCTGCTGCTCGGTCTCGTCGGCGGCGTCTTCGGTACCTGGCTGCTGTCCTTTTTGGATGATCGCTGGCTGAAACTGATACTGGCCATCTGGCTTGGCATCTACCTGATCCAGTATTTCTACGACCGCAGCTTAGGCCGCTTTTTCAGTGGCCGTGGCAAACTGGGCCCGTTCCTGGGGTTGGCCGCCGGAACCATCCAGGGTGCCAGCGGAATTTCCGCGCCTATCGTCGCACCTTATTTTCACGCCAATGGACTGGTTCGGAATACCTATGCATTCGCAACCGCGTCAACATTCCTGCTGTTTTCCGGCGCCCAGATCGCCACGATGGGCGCAGTAGATTTGCTGACACCAAAGCGCTTGGCGATCGGACTGATTGTGGTGATTCCCACGCTACTTTTTACTCAATTGGGAATCCGTTTCGGGCACCGCGTAAGCGACCAGACATTTCATCGCATTCTCCTGGGACTTTTCATCGTGATGGAATTGAAGCTGATGTTCGATATCCTCTAATCGACATCAACCATCCAGCGCGTTAAAGTTGAGTCACCCTACGTGTAGATTCAGGCAGATTTTTTTTCCGTAATATCTAATGGCGAAACGAAACGTCAATATCAAGGACGTCGCCGCCAAGGCGAAAGTTCATCCGTCCACCGTATCCAGGGTTCTCAATCCCGAGACCCGGTCCATGGTGTCGAAGACTGTCGCCGAGCGTGTCAGCAAGATCGCCGCGGAAATGGGGTACGCGCGCAGCACCCTGGCTTATGGGCTTCGAACCGGACGAACGCATACGGTAGGCGTGGTCATACCCGACCTGACCAATCCCATGTTTCCGCCGATTATTCGTGGTATCGAGCGCTCGCTGGCCAAGCAGGGATATAACGTCATCCTGGCGGATTCTGATAACGACCAGAAGATTGAAATGTCGATTGTGGAGTCAATGGTGTCGCGTAATGTCGACGGATTGATCCTGGCCACGGCACACAGGGAGGACTCGGTCGTCAGTACCTGTGTTGAAGAAGACATTCCGCTGGTGCTGGTCAACCGAACTATTGATACTCATTCGGTTACTGCAGTGATCAACGATGATGAGCATGGCATCAATCTGGCCGTTTCTCACCTCGCGGAATTGGGACACCGGTCGATCGCCTACATTGGCGGCCCGCAGAATACGACCACCGGGCATGATCGCTATCTGGCATTTAAGAAACTCTTGCGCGGCGGCCGGTTTGAATCTCATTCCGACATTATTTTGAACTGCAAAGCTTTTACCGTAGCCGAAGGCCGGAATGGCTTTCTGGCCATGCTCAGGAAAGATCGAGAATTTACGGCCGTGGTGGCGGCCAATGACCTTCTCGCGTTGGGCTGCTATGACGCACTGCTGGAGCTGGGCCTTAAGTGCCCGGCCGATATATCGGTAACGGGGTACAACGACATGCCCTTCATGGACCGGGTCTCACCCGCGCTGACGTCGGTGCTGATCCCACACAAGGAAATCGGCATCGAAGCTGCGGAATTGCTCCTTGAGAGAATCCGCAAACCAGAGTCCGCGGTGAGAACCGTCAACCTGCAGCCGGAATTAATAATCCGGGCGTCGACGGCCCCACTGGCAAGAAAGAAGTAACCGTTCAACCCAGCTTGTCATGCGCTGCGATACAGCTTTGTCATGACAAATTCAATGTGCCCCAAAGCCTCTGCCGCAGTCATCCGGCCATTAGCTGTTTTGATTACCATCTCGATCAATTTGTCGCCAGCCTGATCCATCGTCAGTTCTCGCGTCAATATTCCCGTGACATCCACATCAATATGTTCGGACATGGTCCGCATGGTGCGCGGATTCGCCGTCAACTTGATAACGGGCAGAATGGGATTGCCAATGATATTGCCCTGCCCTGTAGGGAATGTGTGCACGACGAATCCGGCGGCAGCCATCAACGTCACACATTCGGCGGCCGCTGAAGACGAGTCCATAAAATAGAGACCCGGGCCCTTGGTGGGTTCTTCGGCCGGCCCGAGAACATCTATGTAGGACACGTTCTTGCCGATCTTTTCTAGATTACCGAAAGCCTTTTCTTCGATGGTAGAAAGCCCGCCTTCAATGTTGCCCTTGGTTGGCTGACTGTCGGAAAGGTCGGTCGTCTTGTGCGCCTCAATAACATCGTCCTGGTAGGCCTGGAAAGTCCGCATGAATTTTTCACCGACTTCCGCGGTCGCAGCTCGCGCTTTGCACAAATGTTCGGCACCTGTGATCTCTGATGTTTCGCCAAACACTCCAAAAATATGTTTAGGAATCAGCTTGTCGTACATGTTACCGACGGTCGGGTTTGATCCGATGCCCGAGGTGGTATCGGATTCACCGCACTTGGTGGATATCCACAGCTCGGAAATATCACATGATTCGCGTTGACGCTCTGTCGCCCAGTGCACGAACTCCTTCGCCTTGCGTGAAGCATTTGCAATCGTCGTAATATCGCCATTTTTTTCGATGGCGAAACCGGCAACCGGCTTTCCTGTCGCCGCAATCCCATCGACCACTTTTTGCGTCCAGATCGGTTCAATACCGATCACGACGCACGCAGCGACGTTCGGATTCGATCCGGTTCCGATCATGGTGCGAAAATGCAAATCGAGGTCTTCGCCAAACTGCAGCCGACCGTAGGCGTGTGGGAGGGCGATCGTTCCCCGTATGTTGTTGGCTACCGCCTCGCAAGCCGCGTTCGATATGTCATCAAGCGGCAGAACCGCGACATAGTTGCGGACGCCAACGCGACCGTTTTCACGCCGGTATCCCATGAATGATTCTTGGTCAGACATTACTTTCCTTCTCCCTTACCAGCGTTTGGTTTTTAGATTGTGAACGTGAACATGCTCGCCGCGAGCTGCCGCGGCTATCATTAGCCCGATATCCTCGCCGTACTTGATGATCGTGTCACCCTTGCCGAGGTCCTTGAGAGCGACTTTGTGACCAATGGGCACATCCTCCTGGACGACCAGGGTGAAGTCCGAGTCATCCTCTGTGACGACGCACAACATTTCGCTGCCTTTACTGAGATCCTCTACTACAACAACACCCACGTTGTCGCGTTTGTCGTGTACCAGGAGTTGCGGGTGGGCCATTTTCGGGGTCCTTAGTTTATGTGGAAGGTAAATTTAGTTTGAGCAAGCCTGCCAGCGTACCACCCAGGATCGCCTCCCGGTCCTCGTCGCTGAGCCCGGGCACGCTGAGAATATGAGCGATCGCGTTTCGATTTTCCATGCCGTACGGGTAGTCCGTTCCCAGCACCAGCTGGCCAACGCCTGCCTCATCAATCAAGTGTTGCAGATTTTTTGTTCGGTACACCAGCGTATCGAAATAAATCTGTTTCAGATATTCGCTGGGTTTCTTCAGTTCCTCGCCGCGGCATCCTCGGTCATTGCTGGTATGGCAATGATCGGATCGACCGATATACGCAGGCAGGAAACCACCGCCATGCGCGGCAACAATTTTTAGCCCCGGGTAGCGATCCAGAGTCCCCTCGAATATCAGGTGCGAGAGCGCGACGGTAGTCTCGAGCGGGTTGCCGATGATATTGCCCAAACGACCATTACCCTCAAGTCTCGCAGCACCGGCGGAGAACCCGCGCGGGTGAATAAATACCAGTACACCCAGTTCCTCAGCTTTGGCCCAGAACGGATTGTGTCGAGGATCCGCAAGCTCCACCCCATCGATGCTTCCGGTAATCATCACACCGCGATGCCCCAGTTTCGTGACCGCATATTCGAGCTGTGCCGCTGCCAGATCGGGGTGCTGCAGCGCTACCGCCCCAATAGGGACGAATCGATCCGGATGTGCTGCACTGACCTCGGCGAGCTTTTCGTTCTGAACACGCACAATCTTTGCGGCCAGATCGTGGTCCGCCCAATGAAAATACTGGCCGACACTGATACTCAACGCCTGTACATCGATACCCGTCGCATCCATATCGGCGATCCTGGCGGAGACGTCGTTTGCGCGGCTCAGCGGGTTGGGGTCATACGGGTTTTTGCCACCGAGCGCTTCGTGGCCTTCAATCAGCGGCCAGACATCGGCAACTTCCGAGTGGCAGTGAACGTCGATGGTCAGCATGCGCTTGCCGTTGACCATGACCGGCCGCGGGAAATCACTTTGCAAAGTATCGGGGTTTCCAGGCGCGATCGTCGTGCTAGCTGGCGCATCTGCCGATGAACAGCCCACGAAAGTTAGCCCCGCGCCTGCGGCGAGTGTGCCTTTGAGAAAATCCCGGCGGCTTGGGGCGGCTTTTCTCTCATCTTTTTTATTGTTCATGATCAGTCCTTACTCGGAATTATCGGTAGCATGACGTAGGAAGCACGATCACCGCCTGTATAAATGCTGTTGTTCTTCAACTTGTAGGCGGCGAAGTAATGTTCACCATCGTGCGGCTGAATATCCAGCCGGATGCGATGGCCTTGCTTGAATACCATGCTGGTGGCCCAGATTTCGACTTCGATCGGTACTACTTCTCCGGGCTCCAGTTTCTGCTCCTCATCGTGCGTGTGGTAAGGGCGATAAGGCGTGGAGAGCTCCGGATCGAGTTTGCGGTGCGAGACTTTCAGAATCCCGCGAGTCGCGGTTTCCACGCTGCCGTCGGGCGCCATGTTGCGTAAATAAGCGAACACGTCCATATCGTCAGTTTCCGAGGACACCCACAGTTTGAGTTTGATATGGCCCGTTATCTCAACGTCCTCTGTCATGGGCTCGGAAACGAAGGTCACGGTCGGCAGGCTGCGCTTTGCTCGCGCGTAGGCCTCCGGGCCCGAAGGAAATGTAATCTCACCGCCATCGGTCGGTGGCGACCGATGCAATCGCAGATCGTGCGTCGCGTCCCCGACGACGTCCGCCGTCTGCGGACTCAGGTAGTATTTCGTGTACCGGGTTCGTGCCAGCGGCCATTCATCCTCGAAGCGCCAGGTGCACTTCCCGATGCTTTCACGAATACACAGCTTCACAGGCGGCTCATCCATGATGCCGTTTTGCTTGCCCTTCAGCCAGTAGTCAAACCAGCGCAACATGTCTGCCTTGCCCGCGTCGGAATAGAACGCATCGGTATGCCCTCCGATATGCACTTGCAGCTTCTTGTGCTTCGACGCGGACTGAACATACGCCTCGATGTTGCCGCGCAGATGGTGGTTCCAGCCACCCCAGTTGCCCGAACTGTAGAAGGGCACATCGATCTGATCGAACTGTGCTCGAGACTTGACCTCATCCCACCAGGGACTGTCGGTGTGGTGGGTCATGAACCTCCACAGGAGGTTCTCATCGAAGGCCGCCGAATTATCGGCACGGGTGGCTTCCAGCAACTGCTTGCCCACGACGTCCGTCCACCACCGACCGTAGAAATTCTGATTCAGGACACCGCCGTGAAAAACCGAATCGCGGTAAAGATCCGCCCAGCCTTCCCACGGCACCATGGTGGTCAGCGAAGGCGGCTTCAGGCTCGCCACATTCCATTGTGTGATGGCGTAATAAGAGACGCCGGAAAGCCCCACCTTGCCGTTGCTCCAATCCTGTCTTGCCGCCCACTCGATGGCATCGTAAAAATCACGCGCCTCCTGCATGGACCAGATATCGGCCTTGCCCGGTGATGTTCCTGTACCCCGAGTATCGATAAAAACGAGCACATAGCCGCGTGATGTCCACCAATCGGGTTCCGGCCTCTCCACGTGAGTGAAGGGCCTGACATGCGGCAGGATTCTGTCCATGCTCTTTTGATACGCACTCAGACTGATCAACACAGGAAATTCAGCATCCGGGTCACGCGTATCAGGCCGGTACACGTCGGCCCGCAGCACAGTGCCATCACGCAACGGGATCGCAACGTTCTCTTCAAAAATGACGCCGTATTCAGGCCTGGACGGGGCATCGTCTGCCACGGCGCCGCCCGCGTGGAAGCTAAACGCAAGTAAGCACAGCGCACGTAGATACAACGTCAGGACTCGCCGATGCGATTTGACCATGATTTTTTGCTCCCCGAGCACCGATTTCGACACGTTCATGCAAACGTTTGCAGTAAATCATGCCCATAAATGACTGTCAATTCAGTCCATCAGTGACAGCGCGTACACACCTCGGTTTGCGCCAACAGGCTTTGGCGATCCGTCAGCGGAGAAAACGGTAATTGTGCCGAGTGACAGCTTGCGCAGTCGTAGCCTCGCTCAAGCACAAGGTGATGGGACACCTGGAAATGCCAGTAGCCGTCCCGGGATTCCGCCAGCAGCGACGCCAGATCGGCCGCCGTCAGCGCTGCCTGCCAAACACCAGTCGCAGGCGATGGCGAGACGCCGACCATTGCAGGAATTCCCGCGCCGTCAGAGTAGCCCTCGGCGATGGCCATTCCCGCGAGCCTGCCCGTAAGAATCGACGGGCCGAGAAACATTCCGTCCAGGCCGTGCTGGCCGTTGATTCCAACGCTGCCGGTCAATTCACCAACGGCATACAACCCGGGGATCGCCCTGCCCGCGGCATTCAGGGCGCGGGCCTGTCGATCGATTGCGACGCCGCCCATGTTCTTGCGTGTCGTCGGGAACATTTGCACGGCGTAGAACGGCGGCTGTTCCAATTTTGGCGGTGTCTGGTCGCCCTGCAAGAAGCGGCCAAAATTGCTGTCCTCGCCCGCCTCGATCATTGCGTTGAACGTCTCCACGCTCTGCAGCAGAGAATGCGCTGGTACACCAATCATGACGGCCAGTTCCTGCCAACTTCGAGCGCGTTTGGTGGTCTGCGGATCGTCCAGTATCGGATGGTTCTGATCTGGATTTTTGAGCCATGCGGCCCCGCGCACCCCGAAATCGCCGCGGCTGCTGGCATCGAACAGAACCCAATAGCTGGATGGATGCTGCGCGAGCAGATCCCTCAGGATTTCCTTGTCGTAGCCGGTCTCGTTGGTGAAACGCAGGCCCTGTGCGTTGACCCACATCGAATTGTCGTTGCCAGCGGTTAAGGAGTGCCGGCCCTCAGGATCGCGCGGATTAACTAAGCCATTGGTGTAAATGTAATGACGATCGATATCGACCAGTTCTGCGCCCGCATCGGTTGCCATGTCGTGTCCGGAACCCATAGCGCTGATGGCGGAGCCTATGAGCAAACGGTCTGGCTGCGGCAATCCGGGCATCCAGTTTTCAAGTACGCGCTGCAAATCACTTTCGAAGCCGCCCGTCGCAAGTACGATATTTGGCGAACGCAGTGTGCGCACCTCGCCGCCGCGAAGGTTCGTCACCACCACACCGGCAATACGACCTTCTTCCAGCAGCAGTTTCTCAGCCCGGGTGTTCCACAGGAACGACACATTCTGCAGCCGCAACGCCGTCCGCAATAGCGGCAGGACCAGGTGAACTGAGCGCCCCCGGGTAAAATGAAACCTCGGTACGCTGTTGCCATGGCTCGGAATCACGCGGACGAATTCCACGCCCATCTCTGTCACCCAGTCGTAGATCATCGTTCGGGAATTTTCGGCGTAAAAACGCGTCCATTCGGAGTTGCCGTCCTCTGTCCACGCCATCCAGTCCCGGTACGCGGCCGCCGGAGAATCCTGAATACCGCTATTCTCTTGCAGCGGTGTCGCGACCAGCGCAACACCACCGGCCAGTACCGCATGGCCGCCGGCGACGGAACTCATGTCGATCACGAGAACGTCGACACCGCTGCGGCCCATCTCCACAGCAGCCGACAGGCCCGACAATCCGGCCCCGATTACTATCGCCTGAGCGTCTGGACGGGCATCCGGCTGCGGCTGGTCGCAAGCGACCACAAATACAGCTAAGACGGCGATCAGGCTTCTTAAAATCACGTTTGACCCAAGGTGGGAATTCGCAACAAGAACGATTATCCTACAATCGATTGCAGTATTTGCAAATAACTTAAGAAAAACCGAAGCTGCTTGCACTCAAGCTCGCGATCATGCGGATGAACTCAAGGGGACACCGTGACATTATTTAAGGTCAGCAAACGCTCGATGACCGGGTTTTCATTTCCCGCCATGCCACTGGCCGGGTTTCTGCAGTCCAAATATATTCTCCTGATGCCGCTCTATGCGATAACGATGGGGCTGGACGTAAAAGCGATAGCCGGTGTTTTCTTTGCGACGAAAATGTTCGACGTTGTGACAGATCCCGTGTTTGGCATCTTGTCGGATCGCTACTCCACGCGCTGGGGTCGGCGGCGACCCTGGCTGGTCATCGGCACCCTTATCCTGATGCTGGCCATTTACATGTTATTCATCCCCGCCGGGAAAGTTGGGCCAAATTATCTCTTCGGCTGGCTGATTGTTGTATACGTTGGCTGGACGCTCACAACCGTTAGCCACACTGCCTGGGCCCTGGAACTGTCATCGGACTATGACCAGCGGACAGACATCACCGGGTGGCTGCAGGTGTCGGCGATGCTCGGGATGATGCTGGTCGCCCTGGTGCCAGCGATGATGGAGCAATTCGGGTCACCGACTCATGCAGAAAAAGTCGCCGCGGTCGGTTGGCTGCTGATCATTCTGTTGCCAATCGCGGTGTTTGTTTGCCTGCGCAGTCTCCCTGAGCCCGACATCCCGCCACAGACGCACATCGGCTTGCGCCGCGCGCTCGCCATCGTCGCCGGCAACTGGGCGCTGTTGCGTCTGCTCGCGGCTAACGCAGCGATCACGGCAGCTTATGCCGTGGTTCAGTCTCTGTTCGTTTTCTATGTCACCTATACGCTGCTGCTCGGCGACCGGACCGGCTTTACCCTTTTCTTCCTGATGGTCGGCGGGATGATATTTATCCCGGTTTGGGTCAAGTTGTCCCAGCGCGTCGGCAAACACACGACCATGCAACTGGCCGTGCTCTACGGCATGCTCATACCCGCACTGCTATTGTTTCTACCGCCAGAACGGCTGTGGCTGGCAGCATTCGCCTTTTTATTCGTCGGGGCGATCACTTCGGCGACAGAATTGCTCCCACGCACTATGCTGGCCGACGTCTGCGATCACGACCAAGCCGAAAGTGGCAGCGAGCGAATGGGCTTGTACTATTCACTGCTGCAACTCAGCAGCAAGCTTGCCGCAGGATTCATGGCCAGCGGAATCTACCTCGCACTGTCCTGGCTTGGTTTCGATCCGAACGCCGGTGCGGAAAATTCTCAGGCGATGATCGACAACGTTCGCTACCTGATCGTCTTCACGCCGATCGCGGCGTATTTGCTGGTATTGCTTCTGATGTGGAAATATCCGATCGATCGCGATCGGCAAAAAGAGCTGCGCCGGATCATTGACGAGCGCGCTGGCACATGAGCAAGCCAAACTAGTCAGACGGCTTCTCCCGACGTAGCGTTTCGTCGACCAGCCAAACCATGACGGCCGCGCTGATCAGGCCTATCCCGGCTGTGGCAAACGCCGCCACGCCGAGAGTCGCCAATTCGATCAAGCCACCGATCATCAGCGGACCGCCGGCATGACCTAAATCACCGATAAGTCGCCAAACCCCGAGAAACTCACCGCGTGCTTTATCGGGGGCCAGGTCCGATCCCAAGGTGAGCAACAAACCCGTGCCCAGGCCATTGGCAAAGCCGGCCAGGAGTGACACGGCCAGTAGTGAATAAAATCCCTGCGCGGCCGGGAGCAAGATCAGGGACAAGGCAAACAGCAGCAAACAGGGAACGCCGGTCCATTTTCGGCCGTAGCGATCCATAACCACGCCGACCGGATAGAACAGAGCGGCGTCCACGACTGCGGACAGGGAAATAATCAGTCCGATGGCGGCGATGTTCAACCCCAGAAAATAGCCGAACAATGGAATCAGGAGCACGCGACCGGAGCGCATGAGCTGCAATCCGACGGACGCCGCCCCGCCAGTCGCCAACACGCGTTTATGCACGCTGACGATATTCGAGATACGCGCCAGGTGCGGCAATCCGGACGGCCTTTCCGGATGCACATTGCGAGTAAAGATACTCACCAGCAACGTCGCAGCAGCCATGCACAACGCAAGCGCAACGAACGCGACCCTGAAACCGAAAACCTGGGCCACGATGGCACCAACGGCCGGCCCGACCAGGCCACCCAGGCGCATGGTTCCGGCCATCGCTGCAATGGCACGGCCACGCTCGCCCGATACGGTGCGATCCGAAATGTACGATTGCCGGCCGATCATCCACGCCGTAAATCCCATGCCCGAGAGCATGGCGGCAACACTCATGACCCAGGGATTGTTTGACAGTGCGAACAGCAAGCAGCTGAGTGTCATCGCGACCAACCCGGCCAGCAAGACCGGCTTATCCCCCAGGCGGACCAGCAGGATGCCAACCGGAAGATCCAGCAAGAGCATGCCGACACCGCGCAATCCGATCAGCAAGGCGGCAAGAGCCGCCCCGCTGCCCGCCTCCAACACGTACAGGGGTATCAGTACCAGCAAGGCCTGTAAGCTGATGGAACTGACCAGGGTTGGAGCATAGATCGGCAACATCAGCCGCCGGTAAACAGAACCGGCCGGCGCTGCATCTGCCGAGCGTTGCATGCTCACAGACTATGCCGCCTGGGCGAAGTCGCGCACGAAGTACAGGTCAGGGCTTTAAGTAGCGATCGAAGAAGGCGATGCTGTCCGCGACACCTTCCAGTTGCACCGCATCGGGTGCATACGCACCCTGATCATTGCGGCGCACATACACAAACCCATGGACGTCATGCTCGTATGTTTTCCATTCCGATTCCTTGCCGGCCTCTTGCAGTAAATCGAAACCGACCCTGAATATGCCCTGCAGCTCGTCGCTGTTACGGCCGTGAACAAAAATCGGCGTATCGATCGTACTGATCCGTTGCTGTGCCACCTCCAGATCGATCCGGCGGCGAACTTTGTCGGTTTCACGCATCAACATGCTTTCGATATCGCGCAAACCGCTTTCCGGATTAATGTGCGCGGTATCGTCGGGCGTAAGCGCAAGAAACTCATGATTCGCCGGCTCGCTGGCAATAGCCGCCCTCAGGCCGTCGTACTCAGAGGTGATCTTGAAGGCCATTTCGCCGCCGTGACTCATACCCATGTAGCCGACCCGATCAGCATCCACGTATGGCAAAGTCTTGACGTACTCGATGATGGAAATAAGGTCCTCATACTCGAGCGGCCCGCGATTCAGGAGTTGCCGACCCTGGCGAACGTCCTGCACCAATTTGCCGTACTTGTGATAGGCGAGTTCAACTTCAGCCCGATACCGAGTCCACGCCACGGCGTACCCGGCCGCCACAAATTGCTCCTGCGTCCAGCTCTGATTTTTTGTCGCCTCGCGCACCCAGGCCATACCGCCGCCGCCGTTGCCCGAGGCAAACAGAACGATCGGGAAAGGCCCATCTCCACTGGGTTTGCGTATCCCTATCGGCGTATAGAGTCCGTCGATGGTCTCGACATAGGCCAGATGGACAGGAATATCGGAGCCGTCCACCGATTCCGTAATAACAACACGAGTCGGATCGATGCCGACGTCTACAGCGGTCGATGGGCTGACTTCACTCTGACAGCCTGCAATGGCCATGGTCATTGCAATCATCATCACCGCGCTCACTTCGGGACATACACGTTTCTTAGTCACAATAAATTCTCCTTTAACCACCGAACAACAACGACGGGTACAGATGCAGTTTCATGATCTTGACGTAAAGACCCCAAACGATCAGGAAACACACTGCCGCGTAGGTAAAACTGGCAGCCCAACTAAATCTCCCCCAACGGCGCGCATAGATGGCCACGAATATCGGCAACGCGAACAACTGGCCGACGGTATACGCCATGGCGACAATGCCCAGCACGTAGCCGAAGAAAGTCAGGCTGAGCCGCAAACCCCACTGCTCACTTGCAGCAGTCCACGCCGCGGCAAAACCGCCCGCCACGCCAATTCCCCGGACGGAAAGGCGAGCATCCTGGGCAAACGCAAGCAAGGTCAAGGGAATCGCGGTCAGCAATACGACCACTGGAAACTCAGAGGTAGCCGGATCTTCGAATGCCTGAGCAGCGACATAGGCCCAAATGAAAAGCGCTAGCATTGCTGCAGATAATCCCAACGACATGAACGACTCGGCAATTCCGTGGCCTTCATGCGGCTTCGCCCGCATCGATTTCGGACGGGTAATGCCGCGTGCGGCCAGGACTATCGTTACGACGATCGCTATTTCGATGCACACGACGATGGGTCTTTGGACCATCCAGCTAAGGCCGTCGTAGATCTGCATCGTGAGTTGATAATTGGTTTCGATCAAAGTTCCCAGGACAAGCGCCAGGATCAACGGGGGTCTCGGCCAGCCGCCCTGTTTCATTGCATAGCCCAATACGCCCATGGCCAAACAAGTCCACCAGTCGCCCATCGAACTTGTCGCAACCCATGCGCCCATCAGCAGCACTACCATGACACCGGGGACCACTGAATGCGCCGGCAAAAACGCAACCTTGCTGATCTGCCGGCTCAGCAACATCAACAATCCTGCGGCCACAACATTGGCGATCGCGATATCCCAGATCATGCTGAAGGTAAGATCGAGATTGACCGTCAACATGTCGGGACCCGGTTGCAGCCCCTTGATCACCAACGCGCTGAGCAAAATAGCTGCGCCAAGACTTCCGGGTATACCAAAGGCCAGGGTAGGAATAAGTGCGCCGGCCCTGGACGCGTTATTGGCTGTTTCCGGCGCGATGACACCGCGGATATCACCTTTACCAAATTGCGATTTGTCCTTGGCGCTCTGTACCGCATGACCGTACGCAATCCAGTCGACAATAGACCCGCCCAGGCCGGGCAATATGCCAACGTAGGCGCCGATCAGGGCTGAGCGCAGCGTTAGCCAACGATGCACGATGACGTCCTTCACGCCACGCATCATTCCACCATCGCGGGTGTCGGCTGCATCGACGCGGGAAATGGAGGTGTTCTTTACCGCCATCTCGAGGAGTTCCGGAATACCGAACAAACCCAGAGCGATAGGGATAATTGGTATGCCATCGAGCAAATATTCAGTATTAAGATAAAATCGCGGAACACCGGTCGCTTCTGCATAACCAATGGTCGTCAGCAACAATCCAAAAGCACCGACGATCAATCCCTTTACAATTGAGCCGCCGGACAACACGCCGACCATGGTGAGTCCGAGCAAGCCCAGCATCAGGAATTCGGGCAGGCCGAAGGCGAAAATTATTGGCAGTATGATGGGCAAAGATGCGGCCATCAGCAGGGCACCGAAAACGCCACCGAATGCCGAAACCGTATAGGCAGCGCCGAACGCGCGAGCAGCCTGACCTTTCTTCGCCAAAGGATAGCCGTCAAGAATAGTCGCCTGCGACGCGACGCTGCCAGGAATGCCCAGCAAGATGGCTGAGATAGTGTCGCTGGTCGAGGTTACCGCGTAGAGACCCATCAGCAATGCAAACGCCGGCGCCGGTTCCATGCTGTATGTAAATGGCAGCAGCAACACCAAGCCAACAACGCCGCCCAGACCTGGTACGGCACCGACCCACATACCAATGATGACGCCGAGAAAAAGATACCCAATAGTCGGCCAGCTAAAGACCAACATCAGGCCAGCCAGCATACCGTCAATCATGGTCACGAATCCTTAGCGACCTTTCTTGATGTACTGCTGCA
>SMVB01033452.1_pt1 | contig 19286 bp, 23 predicted proteins | sample 2456461 | NCBI WGS metagenome assembly SMVB01 (sample SAMN11095934, study PRJNA526329) | marine sediment metagenome | biome: Marine sediment; feature: Surficial sediment; material: Deep marine sediment; isolation source: Hadal surficial sediment | place: Pacific Ocean | collected 2014-05 | depth...
GACTGCGTCAATCCCTGCTGCGCTGCCCGAATACGATCGGCAGCCGCCGTACTCGTTGGAGGCCGAGTTCTCGGTCCTCGGTGGCATGCTCATTGACAACGATGCCGTCGCGAAGGCGATCGAGGTCGTCGACGACTCCATGTTCTACCGGGAGGCCAACCGCCGTCTCTTCCGAGGTATGGTGCGTCTCTTTGAGCGCGGGGACGTGGTCGACGTCATCACGCTCAATGAAGAGCTCAAGAACACGGGCGAGGTGGAATCTGCGGGCGGGGCGCCTTACCTCGCCGAACTTCTCGACGCGGTCCCGACCGCGGCCAACATCGATTACCACGCCCGGATCGTTCGCGACAAGGCGCTGCTGAGGCGGCTAATTGAGGCCGCGTCCGACATCATACGGGACGTCCACGACCAGGGGGAGCGCTCCGTCGAGCAGGTCATGGATCAGGCGGAGCAGAGGGTGTTCCGGGTTGCCGAGAGCCACAACCGACAGGGCTTCGTCTGGATCAAGGAGATCCTTTGGCCGACGTTTGAACACATCGAGCGTCTTCAAGAATCCGCCGACGGGATCACGGGGGTTCCGACTGGCTTCAAGGACCTCGATCGGATGACGACCGGCCTCCAGAAGGGAGATTTGGTGATCGTCGCGGGGCGCCCCTCGATGGGCAAGACCTCCTGGATCCTGAACGTGGCTCAGAGCGCCGCCATCGAGCACAACATTACGGTGGCCATCTTTTCTCTGGAAATGTCCAAGGAGCAACTGGTGCAGCGCTTTCTTTGCGCCGAGGGCCGGGTCGACGCGCAGAGGCTCCGGCGTGGAAAGATGAGCCCCGAAGAGTACCAGCGGCTCGCCGCCGCCGCCGGGCATTTGAACACTGCGCCTCTCTGGATCGATGATTCGCCGGGGAGCACAGTCCTCGAAATGAGGGCGAAGGCTCGGCGGCTCAAGGCCGAGACCGATCTGGGGCTCCTGATCATCGACTATATGCAGCTCATGTCGGGTAGCGCGCGTGCGGAAAACAGGGTTCAAGAAGTGAGCGAGATCTCGAGGGGCCTCAAGGCGCTTGCGAGAGAGCTTGAGGTTCCGGTCGTCGCGATCAGCCAGCTCAGCCGGGCACCGGAGCAGCGGCCGGACCGACGGCCGCAGCTTTCGGATCTCAGGGACAGCGGATCTATCGAGCAGGATGCCGATCTGGTCATGTTTCTGTACCGTCCCGAGTACTATTTTGGACCGGTGGACAAGGATGGGAACTCGCTCGACGGGAAGGCGGAGCTGATCGTCAGCAAGCAGCGGAATGGCCCCACCGGTCTGGTCGACCTTTATTTCCACAAAGCCTACACGCGCTTCGATTCGGTGACCCGAAAATCGTCCGGGGATGAGGGGCCGGAGCTCGGCGGGCACGACGGGCCGTGAGCCGGCCTACCGGCGATCCATCGAATTCAGAAGAGGGGGAGTTCACCGTCGGCGTAGTGGTACCGGCCGCGGGGTCTGGGCAGCGCATGGGCGGGCTACCCAAACCGTTTCTCGAGCTTTCCGGTGAGCCGATCTTGCTGCGAGCGTTGCGACCCTTCCTCGAGCACTCTGGGGTTCGGGAAGTGGTCGTGCCTCTTCCGACCGCCCATGCCGAATCCCCCCCCGCATGGTTGATGGAATCCGATGACAGAATCCGAGTGGTTGCCGGTGGCGAGACCCGTCGAGACTCCGTATGGGCGGGCCTTCAGGCGTTGTCGGACGTCCTCGATATAGCTGTCGTCCACGACGGCGCCCGCCCTTTTGTGTCGTCCGAGGTCATCGGCCGATGTATCAACTTGGCGGGACGCGGGGTGGGTGGGGTCGCGGGAGTTCCGGCGGTCGACACGATAAAGGAGGTCGACGGCGGCTTATGCGTGTTAGCCACACCGGATCGGTCGCGTCTCTGGCACGCCCAGACGCCCCAGGCGTTTCCGCTCGATGTGATCATGGACGCCTATCGGCGGGCCTTCACCGAGGATTTTCCCGCGACCGATGACGCGGCTCTCGTGGAGCGGGTAGGAGGCCGCGTGGTGATGGTGGAGTCGTCAGGGGACAACTTGAAGATCACCCGGCCAGGGGATCTCGAAATGGCCGAGTTGATGTTGTCCCACACCCCTTTCCGATCACGCTCCTTAGACGGCTGTTGAAGAAGGACTGCGGAATGAGGGGTCCCAGAGTCATCGATGTCCGAGGCGCCACACGAGTTGCAGATACCCTGGACTCCGTGTTGGAACACCTGAGAGCCGGGGGATTGCTGGCGTATCCGACGGAAACGGTGTACGGGTTCGGTGGCCTGCCGACCCGTTCGGTCATTGAGGGGCTTGTGTCACTCAAAAAGCGTGACCCGGCGAAGCCTATGCTGCTCTTGGTTCCGGACCGGGAAGCCGTGAGTGATCTGATGTGGACGCGTGAGGCGACCGAGTTGGCAGACGTCTTTTGGCCAGGCTCGGTCACACTTGTGTTGTCAGACCCGGGATCCCGGTATCCGGAGGGAGTCCGAGGATCGTCCGGGAGCGTCGCCGTCCGGGTGAGCCCCCACCCATTGGTTCGGGAGTTGGTCCGCGGGCTCGGTGGCCCCATTTTATCAACGAGCGCCAATCGACCCGGGGAGACCCCAGCCTTGGACGCTGAGGGTGCCCTCGGCGCTGCTGTCGCGGCCGGGGGGGGAGAGGAGTTGTGGGTTCTCGACGGGGGAACCCTAGAGCCGTCTCGGCCATCCACGATCATCGACTGCTCGGGGCCGGTGCCTGTGGTTCTGCGCCAGGGCACGGTACCTCTGGGGCGGGTTCGCTGCGTACTTCCTGGCGTCCAAGCCCGTGGTACTGATGAGCAGGTATGAGCCAAAATGTGAATGAGCGTATACGAGGGGAATGGCGCATGAATGAGGCCATGACCGGAGAATCCATGCGTGATCAGGCCAACTTCAGACTCCTGTTCGTCTGCACAGGGAACACGTGTCGGAGTCCGATGGCTCAGGCGATCGCCCGACGTTCGGTGGAGCGTCGGGGGTGGGACGGCGTGGAGATCCGGTCAGCCGGCGTCTCGGCACTCCGGGGCGGTAGCGTGAGCGAGTGGGCTCGGGTCGCGGCCGAGTGGGGCGGGCTCAGCCTGGAGGGACACACGAGCACGCCGTTGGACACGGAGTTGGTAGCCTGGGCCAGCCTTATCCTGACCATGGGACCGCGTCACACGGATACCGCGGAGGCGCTCGGAGGTCGTGGCAAGGTGTGGATGTTGTCCGCCTTCTCCGACGGAGGTGAGCATGTACGTGGGCTTGAGGTGCCCGACCCATTCGGTGGAGACGCACAGGCCTATGTAGAGTGTCTGGAGGCGCTCGACGCCTTGGTGGAAGCCGCGCTCGAACGCGTCGATGCCGATTTCCTCACTCCGAAGAAGGAGGCCGCTCCGTGAGCGGGCTGACGGCCCGCACACGGGTGTTCACGATCCTGGGAAATCCGATTGAGCACTCGCTTTCGCCCGTGATTCAGAACGCTGCGTTTCGGGAGGCCGGGGTCGACGGAGTCTACGTGGCACTTCGCTGCGATGCCGAACAGATGGTCGGATTCATGTCGGGGCTCGGCCGAAGCGGGGGGGCAGGGAACGTCACGCTTCCGCATAAGGAGAAGGCCGCTTCCATACTCGACAATCCGTCGGAGGCGGTCCGTCGGACCGGGGCATGTAACACGTTCTGGGGCGAGGACGGAGAACTCTTTGGGGACAACACCGACGTCGAGGGCTTCAGGCGAGCTCTGCGGCACTTTCTGGGTGGCGCTCCCACCGGTTACCGCGTGCTGCTACTCGGGGCGGGAGGCGCGGCCCGAGCAGCGTTGCTCAGCTTGATAGACGATCAGGCCCAGGACGTATTAATTCTCAATCGCACGGTTGAGCGGGCTCGAGCGGTGGCGCGCAGAATCGGAGGCGATCGCGTACGTGTGGCTGAAAGTCGTTCCGATGTCGACGGCGGCGACTTCGACCTGGTTGTGAACACGACCCGCCTCGGGCTCGCCAGTGAAGATGAACTCCCACTCGATCTCGAGCGCCTTTCACGGGCGGGTGCCGTTATGGACCTCGTGTACGGCCCCAGCGCGACAGCATTTGTGGCAGCGTCCAAACGCCTTGGGATTCCAGCTGTTGACGGTGGGGAGATGCTGGTGTACCAGGGGGCTGTGTCCTTCGAACGCTGGTGGGGTGAGACCGCCCCGATCGAGGCGATGAGGCGGGCCCTGGGAGCCGCTCGGTCTGCTCACGCCGGCGTGTGAACGACGCGGTGGGCGTTTGAACGCCGCGGCGGGCGTGTGAATGGCCGGGCGCTGGCCGCCGAGCTACTGGATTTTTTCCTGCCGGCGGTTTGCGTCGGCTGCCGAGACCACCTTCCGCTGGAGTGTTCGGCAGAGCTGGTCTGTAGTGCTTGCCGAACTCGGCTTCGCGGCCCTCCGTGGCCGCGCTGTCGCCGATGCGGATTTCCGGTCGGATCGGGGGTTCTTGCCGCCGACACCTGCTTTGAATGTGCGGAATGGGGCCCCGAGCTTTCGGCCGCGAGCTTCGCAGTCGTTTTGCGGCCTCCGGCGAACGCTCTTGTTCATGGCTTGAAATATGGCGGCTGGAGCGGTCTGGCCATGCTCATGGGTGAGCGTATGGCTCAGTCCGCCATCCCCCGGGAGTTGGCGTATGAGGGGTACCTGATTGCTCCGGTACCGACCACCCGCCGCCGAGCCCGCAGGCGTGGATACAACCAGGCGCGTTTGCTCGCGGAGACGATCGCCGACCGGGTCGATATGCCCTTGATCGACGCTCTGGAACGGCGCCAGGATGGGTCGAGTCAGGTCGGGTTGCACCCGGCAGAGCGTCGGGCTAACGTCAAGCGAGCGTTTACGGTTCGGGCCAATGCGCGAGCCACACTCACGGGTGCCCGAGTCCTACTGGTCGACGATGTGCTGACAACCGGATCTACCGCGATGGAGGCGGCTCGACCACTGGTCCAGGCGGGGGCGACGCAGGTGTTCCTCAGTACCTTTGCCCGTGCCTTACCCTATGTGAAATAGTCCCATCCAGCGCAATACGAAGAGGAGGCGAGTGGATGCCAATCCGCGTTGCCATTAATGGATTCGGCCGTATCGGCCGTAATGTCCTTCGAGCCGTGCATAAATCGGGCGATTCGGAGATAGAGATCGTCGCTCTGAACGACCTCACAGACAATGATATGCTCGGCCACCTGTTGAAATACGACTCGGTGCATGGGGCTTTTCCAGGGGAAGTGACCGTGAGTGCGACTGGCTTGGAGGTCGATGGCCGTGCCATCCAGGTTTTTTCCGAGCGTGATCCGGCCGACTTGCCATGGGTCGATCTGGGTGTCGACATCGTCGTCGAGTCGACGGGCTTGTTCCGAGCCAGAGATCAGGCGGCCAAGCACCTCGACGCCGGAGCGAAGAAGGTCATCATCACTGCTCCGGGCAAGAACGAGGACATCACCATCGTTCTCGGCGTCAACCACGCCAAGTACGATCCGGCGGAGCATCACGTCATTTCAAACGCCAGTTGCACGACGAACTGTCTTGCGCCGCTGGTAAAAGTCCTGATGGAAGAGTTCGGGTTTCGTCGGGGATTGATGAACACCGTACATGCCTACACGAACGACCAGGCGCTCCTCGACATGCCTCACGCGGACAAGAGGCGTGCCCGTGCGGCAGCCCTTTCGATGATTCCGACGACGACGGGTGCGGCGAAGGCCACCGCCCTCGTGATCCCTGAAGTCGAAGGCAAATTGGACGGGATGGCCCTGCGCGTTCCGACGCCGGACGTGTCGGTGGTGGACCTCGTTGCTGAGCTCGAGACAGACACGACGGAAGAAGCTGTGAACGAGGCGTTCCGGCGGGCCGCCTCCGGGTCGCTGGCGGGAATTCTCGATGTTTGCGACGAGCCGCTGGTGTCGGTGGACTTCACGGGGAACCCTCACAGCTCGATCGTGGATGGTCCGAGTACGAAGATCATCGATGGGAGATTGGTGAAGGTACTCGCCTGGTACGACAACGAATGGGGCTACTCGCAGCGAGTGGTGGACTTGGCCGCCTTCATCGGGGAGCGATTGTAGTCATCGGGAGCGACTGTCGTCGTCGGGCCGCAATCTGGTAATCAATGTCGAGGTCGCAGGGTGCGGAGCGGGCCCCGGACAGCAGGGAGGGAAGGAGCCCCCGCGCACATAGGCCGAGAGTCGACCCACTCCGATTGTGGCCGGCAGGCACCTGCTATATTTTCCGGCCGCCGACCGACGGCGGAAGTGCGAAACGTCCACTCGACCCTCTCCAGGCCCCCATAACCTCCCGGATGGCCAAGAAGACGCTCGAAGACTGTCCGCCGGAGACCCTCGCCGACGAAGTTGTAGTCGTTCGGGTAGATTACAATCTGCCGCTCGATAAAGATGGCGAGGTCGTCGACGATACGCGTCTTGTCCGCACTTTGCCCACGATCCAGTATCTTGTCGAGGCAGGGGCGAAGGCGGTTCTGTTGTCTCATCTGGGGCGGCCCGGGGGCCGGCCGGATCCAACCCTCTCCCTCCGCCCGGTCGCCGGAAAGCTCGAGGAATTCCTCGGGTCTCCGGTTGGCTTTTGCTCCGCGACGACCGGCCCCCTCGCACGCGAGGCGGTTCAAGGCATGAAGAGTGGAGAGGTTCTCCTCCTCGAAAACACCCGCTTTTATCCCGAGGACACCCGAAACGACCCGGAGTGGGCGGAAGAGATCCGTTTTGGGACGAAACTCTTCGTCAATGACGCTTTTGGAACCGCGCACCGCGCCCATGCGTCTACGCAGGGTATCGCCGACGCCGTACGCAGAAACGGGGGAGAAGCGGTCGCTGGGTTCCTGTTGGAACAGGAGCTCCGATTCCTTTGTGATACCCTGGCCGACCCGGAGCATCCCTTCGTTGCGGTTATCGGCGGGGCGAAAATTTCGAGCAAGATAGATGTGATCGAGGCTTTGCTTCCCGCCGTGGACCGGCTGCTCATCGGTGGGGCCATGGCCAATACCTTTTTCAAAGCCCAGGGGTGGGCCGTGGGTGATTCTCTCGTCGAAGAAGGTCGGATCGATACGGCACGCTTACTGATGGATTTGGCCGGAGACAAACTTCTGTTGCCGGTGGACGTGCTCACGGCACCCTACATCACATCCGACGCTGCCACGCGTGTGTCCGCCTGTGACGAAGTGAGGAAGAACGAACACATCGGAGATATCGGTCCACATACGACGAAATTTTTCGCCGACGTCGTGGGTGGTGCCCGCACCGTAATCTGGAGCGGGCCGATGGGCGTTTTCGAGCTGGCACCGTTCCAGTCGGGCACGTTCGAGGTTGCACGCGCCGCGGCCTCGACGGCCGATCGGGGCGCCACGGTGATCGTCGGGGGCGGCGACTCCGCCGCCGCCGCGGTGGCGGCAGGCGTCGTCGATCGCATCACCCACATCTCGACGGGTGGGAGCGCTTTGCTCGAACTCCTCTCAGGCAAGGAAATGCCTGGTGTCGCGGCTCTGTCGGACCGTTAGTACGCCACACTTGAGTTCGTTTCGTATCGTGCACGTCGATCGTGCGCCTGTCAGGAGGCAATGACGTGAGACCAAAGGTGATCGCCGGCAACTGGAAGATGCATCACGGGCCCACCGCCACCCGCCGGTTTTTTAGCAAGTTTTTCGTCGAGTTTTCTCCCCGGCTTTCCGATGCCGAGCCGACGATCTTGATTTTTCCTCCTGCGATCTCGCTACTCGCGGCAGCCGAGTCGAGGGGGGGGCGTCCGGAGATCAACCTCGGGATCCAGAATATCTACTGGGAGCCCAAGGGTGCGTTTACCGGCGAACACTCGGCCGGAATGGCGTTGGCGGCCGGTGCCCGGTTCGCTCTTGTCGGGCACTCTGAGCGGCGACACGTTTTCGGTGAAACCGACGCTCAGGTCGAGAGCAAGGTGGCGGCTGCCATGCGTGAAGGCCTGGCCCCCGTGGTGTGTGTTGGAGAGACGCTGGACGAGCGCCGGGATTCACGGATGCAAGAAGTGATCGTCCGCCAGTTGGATGCTGCCCTACTCGGCGTTCCCGAGGATGTGAAAAATTCGATTCTCGTGGCATACGAGCCGGTCTGGGCGATCGGCACTGGAGAAACAGCGACAGTGGACGATGTTGCCGACGCCCATGGCATCCTTCGCCGCCGCTTGAAAGAGGTACGGGGCGACGGTTTTGCACAGGAGGTGGCCATCCTTTATGGTGGGAGCGTGAAGCCTGGTAACGCGGCCGAACTCCTTGCGGTAACCGACGTCGATGGTGTCCTCGTGGGCGGAGCGAGCCTCGATCCTGAGAGCTTCGCGAGAATCGTGGAATCCGGCTGACTGCAAGGGTTTACGGGTTGACACCCCCAGAGGACACGGCGACGTTTAGCCATTATTCCAACCCCTGAGCGATGGGTCATTTATGTTCTACGGTATCTTGCTGGCAGCCTTGATTCTCGACGGCATTTTTCTGGGTGTCGTGGTCCTTCTGCAATCTGGGAAGGGCGGGGGACTAGCCGCGATGGGTGGCGGCGCCGCCGCCACGGACGGAATCCTGGGTGGACGCCAGGCCACGACCATGCTCACGAGGGCCACGTGGACGACTGGGGGGCTCTTCATGTTTTTGTCTCTGGTCCTCTCCATCATGTCGTCGCGTGCGCAACTGCCACAGTCGATTCTGCGTCAGGACGCGGTGTCCACCGCGCCGGTCGCTCAGCCGATTCTCCCCTTGCTCGATCGGACAGGAGATGCGGGTGACGGATCTAGCGAGCCGAACGAGGCTCCCGCAGGCGGCGACGGGAACGACTGACGGGGCTGCATCTGACGCAGGGTGCTTCCGGCGCTCGGTATAATGACCTCCTTCGAATCGGTTCTCTGACGTGGCCCGCATCGAGGTTCCCATGCCACAGATGGGTGAGTCGATCACCGAGGGTACGGTAACGAGGTGGTTGAAGCAGGTCGGTGACCCCGTCGAGAGAGACGAGCCGATTCTGGAGATTTCAACGGACAAGGTGGACGCTGAGATCCCGTCACCTGAGTCGGGCACGCTTGTGGAAGTCCGTATCCAAGAGGGCGAGACCGTCGAAATCGGTACGGTCGTCGCATACATCGATACCGGGGCGGGTGTGGCCATCACCGCCACTTCGGGGGAGGCGGGCGCCCCCAGTGCGGGCGCCCCTGTTGCCGACGCGGACGATCCGATCGGTGCCTCCGAGGGATTGGAGCCGGACGCTGGACCGGCGTACGCCTCTGCGGAGGCGGTGGGCACCGAAGTTGCGACGTCCGATGGCTACGCAGCTGAGGCCGCCTCCCAGGGAATCGTTCCGGCGACGGCAGAGGAGCGAATACGAACCCGATCGACTCCGGTGGTGAGGAAAATCGCTGCGGAGCATGGTATCTTGATCGCGGATGTTCCGGGTAGTGGCCACGCCGGCCGAGTGACAAAACGGGACATCCTCGACTTCATCGAGAATGGTGCGGGGAAGGCGTCCACGGCCGCATCGGCGTCCAAGCGTAGGGCGGCAACGCCTACCGCGGGTCTTCCCGCGGGCTCCACCGCGGTTCCTCCCGCGGGTTCGACCGCGGGTCCCACCGCGCTTCCTGTGGGCTCTGGGTCATCGTCGGAGCTGTGGGCGGCCTTCTATGGGGAGGTGCAGCACCCGGAGTTCCCGGTGCGGGAGGGAGACCACGTCGAGCCCATGGACAAGATCCGTCGCCTCACCGCGGAGCACATGGTTCTGGCGAAGAGGGTGGCTCCCCATGTGCACTCCTTCATAGAGATCGATTTTTCCCTTGTGGACCACCACCGGGTGGCCCACAAGGGCCAGTGGGCGGCCCAGGGAGTGAGGGTGAGCTTTACCGCGTTCGTCGTGTGGGCGTGCTCGCGGCTACTACGCAAGTATCCACCGATCAACGGCACCGTCTCAGGTAACAACATCATCCATCGAGGCAGTGTGAATATCGGGATAGCCGTGGACCTCGATCCCGGCCTCATCGTGCCTGTAATACACGACACGGACGGACTCAGCCTCGTAGGGATCGGTAAGAAGATCATCGACCTCGCCGATCGCGCCCGGTCCCGGAAGCTGACTCCCGCGGAAATCCAAGGAGCGACGTTCTCTATCACCAATCCGGGGGTCCTCGGTACGCTGGTCGGTATGCCCATCATTCCGAAAGGCACGGCTGCGATCCTCGGCACCGGGGCCATCGAGAAGCGGGCCGTGGTCGTCGAGGATCCGCTCACAGGTACGGATGCCGTCGCGATTCGGAAGCGGGCGCTCTTTTCTCTCGCGTACGACCATCGGCTCGTCGACGGTGCTGTCGCCGCCCGGTTCCTCTCCGACCTGAAGGCTCTTCTGGAGGACTTCCCCGAGGACGCCTAGAGGCTGAGGCCTTCAGCAGGCCTCCTCAGGAGGACGTCGAATGGATCACCCTCGTTGCGCATGAATGACGCGATAGCGCTGGAAGTAAGGGATCTGGGCTTGATTCCGTACGCAGAGGCGTTGGCCCTACAGTCGGATCTGGTCGGGCGCCGGCGAAGGGGCGACATACCGGACCAGCTGCTGCTGCTCCAACACCCACACGTGATCACCCTCGGCACGGGGTCTTCCCGTGCGCATGTGCTCGCCGATGAATCCAGGCGCCGGGAGCTGGGAATCGATCTCGTCGACGTGGGGAGGGGGGGGGACGTCACCTATCATGGACCCGGGCAACTCGTGGGGTATCCGATCCTCGATCTGAAGCCGGACCGGAAGGACGTTCACCAGTACTTGCGGGACCTCGAGGCCGTGCTCGTTCACACACTCGATGGGATGGGGATCCGAGGGGAGCCCGTCCCCGACCTCACGGGCGTGTGGGTGGAGGGTCGAAAGATCGCAGCGATCGGCGTGCGAATATCGAGTGGTTGGATCACGTCTCACGGATTCGCGCTCAATGTGTCGAACGATCTCTCCTATTTCGACACCATCGTTCCCTGTGGCATCCAGGATGTGTCGGTAACATCTGTTTCCCAAGAGTTGGGACGGAACGTGGGCGTTAGTGAACTCGTGGGGGGCGTTACCCAGGCCTTCTCGGAGGTCTTCGGGCTCTCCCCTTCGTGAATAGCCCGGATTGAAATGCCGCAACGGCTCGGGTAAGGCGCTTGCCGCCCCACACACCTTTGACGCATCCTGCCCGCCATGAGTGACCGAAACACCCGTCTGAACGCCGCCCTCGAGGGCCGCTACGCGATCGAGCGGGAGCTCGGCGAGGGTGGCATAGCGCTCGCGCCATCGAGGGGCGATGACGCCGGGAGGTTCATCCTGGTCCAGAATTTCTTCGAGGATCTGAGGGAGCGGGTGGGCAACTAACGTCCGATCTCCTTGCTTCACGTCTTGTGGATGGCTGGTTCCGCCGGCCGCTCGATCGATGTTGGCGGGCCAACAAATAGGCACCTCAACAGGGCCCGTTTGGGGTTCCCCATTGTTCGTCTGTTTTCGAAATTCTGGTCCCGGAAGTCCCTGTTTTTCCTCACAGATACCCAAATGAACCATATGTTTGCGAACGACAATAGGTGTCGAGAATAAACATTAGATAAAACACGTAAAATATTATGAATAAACAAGATATGTCTTAATAATAGAAACGAGATGGTTCTTGGTTTTCGACCTTGACGCGGCTCCTCATGGGCACCATGATGGTGATGCGTTTCCGAAGTGGTTCGCTGATTCGATGGCGTTGGTCATCCCTTTATGCGATTCGCGAAACGTGTTCCACCGGGCGGGACGTCGCAGCGGTGGAAGCATGCCGAGGAATTGGAGCTCGGTGCGCCGATGGAGGAGTCGTTGGTCTCCGTCGAAACCTCCGGAGCTCGGAGGGCTCAGGATCGCTGCCACGCGAGATCGGGTCAAAAGGGAAGCTGAGTCAGCTGCCTGAAGGAAGGTGAGCCGCAAGGCAAGCCGGAGCTCAGGTAGGAATCCAAGCACAGCGAAGCTTCTACCAACGAAACTGAAGCCCTCGGGGCGGCTTGCCGTGCCGGGGGCTTCTTTTTTTCTGATCGGTTTCTACGGTCCTAACCGGGCGGGGCAGGTTCTAGATAGTCGCTGTACCGGCCCCACCGGCTCCTCTGCTCCTCGAGCCAAGCGCCGAACCCGCTCTCGATGAGCCCGTCCGAGGAGGTGCCCTCCTTCGCGGCTGTTGTCGCGAGATGATCGACGTATTCGTTCTTGGGATGCTCGGCGTGACCTCGCACCCAGGTCCATTCGATACGATGCCTGTCCCTCGCCCGATCCAACTCTTTCCAGAGTTCGAGGTTCTGGATCTTGCCGCCCTTCCGTGTCCAGTCGCGAGCCTTCCACCTCCTGACCCATTCCTTCATACCGTTGACCAGGTACTCGCTGTCTGACACGAACCGGACTTTACAAGGGCTCCTACGGAGCAGGCCCAGCCCCACGATCGCGCTACGCAGGGCCATGCGGTTGTTGGTGGTGTCCGGTTCGGATACCCAATAATCCCGCCGCACCCACCGGTCCCCCGTCCAGTACTCCATCATTCCGGCCGCGCCGCCTGGATTGGCCCGTGCCTGGAACTGATTCCCCAGACACGATTCGTCCGCGAAGATGGCTACGTCGAGGGCTTCGATCATGGATTCAGTCATGACTCAGGGGTGTAGAACCATACTCAGGGGTGTAGAACCATCGTTCACGGGAAAGGAACCGTGCCCGGGATTTCGGGAAAGGTAGGTCCGTGGGGAGATCGATGGAACGCCCGGTCTCGCTCGCTTGACTCGATCCCTCTCGATTCTAGATTCTGCGGGCCGAAGCCGATTCGTTCTTCTGATCGAAAGCGGATTCTCTCATACTCCACAGGCACCTGGTGGCTGGTATTCACAAGCGCGACCCTGCGTACCTTCTCCTAGAGGACGGCCGCCGTTTCGACGGCTACCGCTTCGGGACTCCAGGCCCGTCGCTGGTGGGAGAGGTCGTCTTCAATACCTCCATGACCGGGTATCAGGAGATCCTCACCGATCCGTCCTACGCCGGGCAACACGTGGTGATGACGTATCCTCTGATCGGCAACTACGGCGTCAACGACGAAGATCGGGAGTCGGAGGGCCCGCACGTGACGGGGTTTGTCATCCGTGAGGCTCCGCCCCTCCATTCCTCGTGGAGGGCCACCGGGTCCCTGGAGGAGTACCTCATCGACTGTGGCGTGGTCGGAATCGCGGGTGTCGATACCAGGGCGCTCACCCTCCACATCCGATCGGAGGGAGCCAAACGGGGTGCCATCGCCCCCGCCGATGCCCACGAAGCGGATTTGCTCGAGCGTGTGCTTTTACATCCCCTCATGGAGGGTCTCGACTTGGCGTGCGGCGTCTCCACCCAGGAGTCCTATGAGGTTCCGGCCGTTGGCGAGGAGCGGTTCCACGTCCTCGCGTACGACTTCGGCGTGAAGGCCCACTCGCCGCGCCTTCTGGCTGAACGTGGTTGCCGGGTCACGGTCATTCCGGCCGAGACGCCGTTCGACCAGATCCTCTCGGATGAACCTGACGGGCTTTTCGTGTCCAACGGTCCTGGTGATCCCTCGGCCGTGGAAAAGGCGCAGGAGGCCATCCTCGGCCTGTCCGAACGAGGCATTCCCGTCTTCGGGATCTGTCTGGGCCACCAGCTGATCGCCCGGGCTTTCGGGGCGCAGACGTATAAGCTTCCGTTCGGGCACCACGGCGGGAACCACCCGGTCCGCAACCTCGATCGGAACACGGTCGAGATCACGTCGCAGAACCACGGGTTCGCCGTCGTTGTGGGGGAGGAGCAGGAGATACCAGGGGCTCCAGACCTCCGCCTCACCCACGTCAATCTCTACGACGGAACGGTGGAGGGTTTGGTCCACCTGATGCGCCCCGTCTTTTGCGTTCAGTACCATCCGGAGGGTGCTCCCGGACCGCACGACAGCGTATATCTCTTCGATCAATTCATCGAATTGATGGAAGCTCGGCTTTCGTAGGTCCAAGCGTCCCTTGACGTTCCACGCTCGACACCGTTACCGTGGCTTTCCTGCCACAACTACTCATCGCATTTCGGAGGAAATCGTATGACCAAGGCCGACCTCGTCGAACAGGTCGCAGAGGCCATAGGTCCTGGCATTACGAAAAAGGACTGCGCTTTGGTCGTCGACGGTCTCCTGAACGCGGTCAAGCGTGCTCTTGCGAACGGTGAAAATATCGAGATCCGTGGGTTCGGAACGTTCAAGGTGAGGAAGCGAAAGAGCCGCATGGCCCGGAACCCTCGCACGGGTGAGGGCGTCGAGGTTCCTTCGCGGAGCGTTCCGGTCTTCAAGCCCTCGAAACATCTTCGCGCTCGTGTCAGCCAGCTCGACCGGCAGGGCCCCGAGCTCGACCGGCAGGGCCCCGAGCTCGACCGGCAGGGCCCCGAGCTCGACCGGCAGGGCCCCGAGCTCGACCGGCGGGGCCCCGAATAGGTCGCGTTGATCGGCTCCATTGCCGGACCACGACTTCTGCCGGGCCCCCTCGTTCCATTCTTCCCGTTCCCGCATCACCTGCCATCGAGACATTAGAAGGCTGTTGTTTAACGTTCTTCTGACTAGGGACGTCTGATTTACGATGGCCGAGGATTCACGCCTGGAATTGCCCACGGACGAAGAGTTGGTCCAACGGGTTCGAAAAGGCGACGAGCGGGCGATGAATGTTCTCGTGAATCGCCATCATGGTGTGGTGTTTCGGAGTTGTGCGGCCATCCTTAGTGACGAGGATCTAGCGGCGGATGCGAGCCAGAACAGCTTTCTCAAGGCCTTCAGCGCGATCGATCGCTTCCGCGGAGAGGCAGCGTTTCGGACGTGGCTGTTGGCCATCGCGGGTAACGAGGCCCGGGGTCTACTCCGCAAAGTCAAGCAGAGAAGGGAAGACACGCTCGAGGATGTGGACACCCTGCCGGCCGAGGGGAACGATCCTTCGGCGGAGGTTGTTCTTCGATCCGAAGTCGCACGGGTACGAGCGGTACTGGCGGACCTCCCCGAGAAGCAGAAATTGTCCGTGAGCTTGAGAGTCTTTGAGGGCTTGAGCTTTCGTGAGATCGGTGAGATTATCGACTCGACGGAGGGGTCGGCTCGGGTGAATTACCACCATGGGATACGGCGGTTGAGGGAGTTGCTGGGGCCATGACGAAAATCGGATGCGCAGACGTGAAGGACCTCCTGCCGGTGTGGATCCGGCGGGAGCTCGGAGAGGTTGATCACGCCGTCGTCACCGCGCATGTCTCCTCGTGTGCGTCGTGTTCGGAGGAAGTCGAGTTGCTCGAAAGAATCCGGGGCGCCGCCTTCAGCGTACCTGCGTCGCTTGCTTCCGAGATCAAGTCTGCGGTGGCCGCGGACATGGAGTCGGACGTCGGCTTCGAATACAGCCGGGCGGCGCGCTTCGCACGTTGGCGGCTTCCTGCGGCGGCGACCGTGGTTTTGGCGATCGGGACCGCCTTGATTTGGCAGCGCACGCAGGCGCTGCCCGAGGTGGGGCCCCTCGGTCAAGATCCTTTCGCGGTCGTCTGGCCGAGCGATGACGCGGATGTGGCTGGCGTGCCGATGTTGGCGGATCTCTCCGACGAGGACCTGGCACTCCTACTGGAGGAGCTCGGAGGATGAAGCAAGGAGCTCGGGTGATGATGAAGGGAGGACCTCAGGTGATGAAGAGAGCCTTGGGGATCTTTTTGACCGTCCTGCTGATGGGAGGTGTCGAGGGGCTCGTCGCGCAGCGTAGTGGCTCTCCCCAGCTCAGCAGCAGTCAGCGTGCAGAGATGGAGCTGAGAATCCAGGCGCGCTTCGACAATCTGGTTCGGGAGGAGCTCGAACTCAGTAATGATCAAACGCGGCAACTCCAGGAGGCGGTGGAGGACTTCCGCGGCCGGCGCCTCGAGTTCTCACAAAGTGAGCTGAACACCCGCGCCCGGGTCGGACGTTGGGGCGCCGCAGGCGGGGGACAGGAGCTCACCGAGGAGGAAGCTTCCGAGATCCTCGCGGAGATGCTCGAGCTGAGCGGCGCAGAGGCGACCCTTTTCCGAGAGGAACAGGAGGCGTTTCTCCGAATCCTGAGCGCCCCACAGGTCGTGCGCTACATCATGATGCGCCAGCAGCTCGGCGATAGGATCCGAACCTTACGTGGAGGAGGGGGCCGTGGGCGCCCGGGCGGCCGGGGTCCAGGGCAGCTCCGGCCGCGGCCGCGAGGTTGATGCCGCAACGCTGACCCCCAGACGTTGACGGGAAGGGCGGGGTTCCTGTAATCTGAGGAACTGTTGTGTTCAACTGCCCTGTCCTTTGGATGTACGGCCACGTGGAAATCCGCACCCTTTTCTTCGCTTCATACAAAGAACTCCTCGGCACCGGGGAGCTGCGAGTCGATCTTCCCGAGGGAGCGACCGTCTCGGATCTCGTTTCGGCGCTACGCTCCCGGGGAGGCGCTTTTACGGTTCTTCCCGCCGCGCCTGCCGTAGCTGTCAACCTGACCTATACAGACCCGACGTCGTTGCTGAGAGACGGCGACGAGGTGGCGTTGATTCCACCGGTTGCGGGGGGATGACGTGACGTTTGCCGCCATCGTTCGGGAGCCCATCGATCCGGCTCACGTGTTGACCTTGATCGGCGCCGACCAGGATGGGGCGAGCCTGCTCTTTTTGGGAGTGGTTCGAGACCACAATGACGGCCGTTCGGTGGGGGGGGTGCGGTACCATACCTATGAAGAGATGGCCGCTCAGGTGCTCTCGGAGATCGTGGATGAGGCCGCACGCTCGGCGGGTACGGATCGGGTCGCTGCCGTCCATAGGATCGGCGAGTTGGAGGTGGGCGAGGTCAGCGTGGCGATCGCGGTGTCCACCCCTCATCGGGCCCAGGCGTACGACGCCTCACGCTACATCATCGAGGAAATCAAGAAGCGTCTTCCGGTCTGGAAAAAGGAGCGCTACAGCGACGGGGCTGAAGAGTGGATCGAGGGCCGGACGCCAAAGGCACCTATGGCGCCCACGGCGCCCGATGCGGCTCCGGCGCCGCAGACGCCGCAGGCGCCCCACGTGGAGGGGTCATGATCGATCAGTTCGGTCGCCGCGTTGAGTACCTTCGTGTCTCCGTCACGGACAAGTGCAACCTGAGGTGTGTCTATTGCATGCCGCTCGAGGGACTGGATTGGCTCAAGCGTGAGAGCCTCCTCAGTTATGAGGAGATCGCCTCCGTACTCCGCACGATGGCGGGCATGGGTCTTGAGAAAGTGCGTATTACGGGGGGAGAGCCTCTGGTCCGAAAGGATCTTCCGAGCCTGGTGGGTATGGTGGCCGAGATCCCCGGCATCGTTGATATCTCACTGTCCACGAACGCGGTGCTCCTGGCCGATCAGGCCCAGGCGCTCCGTGATGCCGGGATCCGCCGGGTCAACGTGTCGCTCGACTCACTCCAAGAGGAGCGCGTGGACGCCATTGCCCGGCGGCCCGGATCCTTCGGGCGCATCATGGAGGGGCTCGAGGCGGCGGAGGCCGTGGGGTTCGATCCGATCAAGATCAACGTGGTCCTCATCGGCGGCCAGAACGATGATGAAATCGAGGACTTCGCGCTCATCACCCGGGATCGGCCGTGGCATATCCGCTTCATCGAACTCATGCCGACGGGATCCAACCTGCAGTTGAGTACCGACAACTTCGTGTCCTGCCAAGAGGCGCTGGCCAGGATTCGGCGGATGGGGAGTATCGAGCCGGTAGACGGTCCCGCCGGAAACGGTCCCGCGACGTACTTCCAGTTCCCAGGCGCAGCCGGTACGGTGGGGGTGATCACTCCCATGAGCCACAACTATTGCGACCGCTGTAACCGGATGCGGCTGACCGCGGATGGCCAACTCCGCCCTTGCCTGTTCGGCTCCATCCAGACCAACCTTCGCGACCCGCTTCGGGCGGGTGCCGACCTCGTCCCGCTCATCGAAGAGACGCTCCGCATCAAGCCCGAGCGGCACTACCTCATCCAGGGAAGTGACGTGGGCTCGGGAGGGCTGATAGCCCTCTCTCAGACGGGTGGCTGAGCCGGGGCCGCTTAGGTAGACTTCGAAAAATCCAGTAATAAGTGCAGGAACCCGTACACCTCCAGCCACTCAGTAAACACTTCAACACTTCAACACTTCAAGAAGAGTCATATGAGCGCGCGTAAGATTACGGTGGTGGGCGCGGGGCACGTCGGCGCGACCTGCGCACAGCGTCTGGCGGAAAGAGAACTTGCCCGAGAAGTGGTCCTGATCGACATCGTCGAAGGCATCCCTCAGGGTAAAGGGCTCGATCAGTGGGAGAGTGCCCCCATCGAGGGTTTCGACTCGCATGTGATCGGCGCAAACGACTACGAAGAGGCCGCGGACTCCGAGCTTTTTATTGTCACCGCCGGGATCGCACGGAAGCCGGGAATGAGCAGGGACGACCTGCTCAAGACGAATGCCGGTATCGTGAAATCCGTCTCGAGTGAGATCGCCCGGGTTGCCCCGGACTCCATCATCATCATGGTGTCCAATCCGTTGGACGTGATGGCGTACGTGGCGATGAAGACCACCGGCTTCCCCCGGGAGCGGGTGATCGGTATGGCCGGCGTCCTCGATACGGCGCGATACCGTTCGTTCATCTCCCTGGAACTCGGCGTCAGCGTCGAGGACATCCAGGCCCTGGTTCTCGGTGGCCACGGTGATACGATGGTCCCGCTGGTTTCCTACACGACGATCTCGGGCATCCCCCTCACCCAGTTCCTCGGGAACGAGCGCATCGAAGCACTCCTCGAGCGCACGCGAAAGGGCGGTGCGGAGATCGTCGGCCACTTAAAGACCGGGAGCGCCTACTACGCACCTTCGGCGGCGGCCGTCCAGATGGCCGAGGCCATCGTCAAGGACAAGCGCCGCATTCTTCCATGCGCCGCGTACCTGGAGGGCGAATATGGGCACGAGGGAATCTTCCTGGGTGTGCCGTGTCAGCTCGGCGAAGGTGGGCTGCAGAGGATCATCGAGGTGGAGCTCACGGAGAGTGAGGCCGAAGCGCTGGCGAACAGCGCCGAAGCCGTGCGCGAGACGATCGGTGCGCTCTGAACGGGCCCTCCATGGGCGCCTCGGAGAACCGAACCGTTGCCCCTGTGAGTAAGAGTTGTGTAAGAGGTGGAAATTTTAAAAGAGCAAAATTGAGCAGAAGAGACTTCATATGATCAAGAGACGTACGGGAAGGACTTTAAGCTTGGCCGCGGCTGTGACCATGGCACTGGTGGCTTGCGGC
>SMVB01233379.1_pt1 | contig 19285 bp, 13 predicted proteins | sample 2456461 | NCBI WGS metagenome assembly SMVB01 (sample SAMN11095934, study PRJNA526329) | marine sediment metagenome | biome: Marine sediment; feature: Surficial sediment; material: Deep marine sediment; isolation source: Hadal surficial sediment | place: Pacific Ocean | collected 2014-05 | depth...
ATCGGCGCTGGCTTTGCACAAATTGACCAACGCGGCGAGTTGATCGCCTGATGATAACGCCGAATCGGGGTTTTGGCTGGGGGCTATGGATAACATTGGGCGCGAGTCTAGCAGGGTTTTAAATCTATATCAAAATAATTTGATATAGGTTTGCGGCGCCACTGACAGGGGGGGTGTTTAGTTGCCCGCCCTCACACCCCTCATGACGATTCTACAGGTGGCGGCGTCTTCACTTGGCTTCAAAGATGATGGCGGGCTCACTGGCGGCGTACTCATCGGACAAATACTCGAGGTAGCGCGCATCGTCCAGCAGGAAGGCTTTAAAGAAGCTGACAATGTAGATGTTCTGTAATCTTACCGCCTCCTCGATGGGGAAGGCGTCCTCCGAGCAAGTGTCGTTGTAGGGGCCAATCAAGGCGGCGGCTCCCAGACTGGGCCATTGTTCCACGGTAAAGCCCAGGTCGAGCAGGAAGTCACTGATTGCGCAGATATTGGCAAAGTGGGTGTGGGTCGCCCCTTCGATGGCGACATTAAAGGTCTGACCAAGCGCATCGACGCTGTCGAAGACCATATCATTGAGGCTTGCGGTATCCAGCGTGCCACCCAGCAAGAGCATAGGCACATCAATATTCGCCAATTGCTGTTCGCTAAAGAAGGAGGCAACTGCGGCGGAAATCGGTGCGATGGCGTCAACGCGGGGGTCTGCGGGCGCTCCCCCCATGCCGATTATCGTTCCAATGGCGGTAGTTCCGCCGTAGGAATGGCCGGTGACGCCGATCAACTCAGGGTCAATTCGATCGTAGAATGCATCCATTGAGTTTGTGTTGCGAGCCAGCATGGTGTCTATGACGAATGAAATATCGGGTACCCGATTCGCCGCCGAATTTTCGTCGCTGCTATCATCGCTGGTATTGCCCGTGTGCGCCGGTGATACAACAATGAAGCCGTGGCTGGCCAGAGTTTCCATCAGCGGGGTCGATTGGGTATTGATGCCGCCGAAACCATGAGAGAAAATAATCAACGGCCTTTTTGCCGCGCTGGACACCCGCAAATTGTCGACGGCAATTTCCGCGTCGATGCCACCGCCCCCTTGCAAAGTGTAGACACTGAGGGGCTCACTGACGGCGTCCTGATCGTCGACGGGGTACCAGACATCGGCCACAATCGGACGATCCTGCCGGCTCGTGTCAACACTTTGAAAGTGTTCTCGACCCACAGCGAATGGACCAAAGCTGGCCGGCTGTGCCGCTGGCGTGACCGGCTCGGGCGCTGGCAGGGAAATGGGATCGGCTACCGCGGGAGAATCGTGGCGGTCGGAACACGCGTAGGCCGACAGCACCAGTGCCGCCAGGAGCAGAGACCGGATAAATAGCGACATGGCCGTTAGCCTGTGTTGGGGGTGAAGCTGTTGCATTGGCAAATGCTACCACATAGATTACAGCTTCGACGGATTGTGATGCCGCAGGGTGACCACCCGCAGCAGGGCAACGGTTTTAACGATCGCAGATACTACGCCCTGCAATAGCCAACAACTGGGCCGGTGGCCACGGCCCTGGCGACTTAAACTAGGGTCTCGGCTGTGGCACCACCCGCAAATAGGGCTTTACGGTCTGCCAACCCTCGGGGAACAGCTCGGCGGCCTCCTCATCAGATACCGCGGGCACGATGATTACATCCTCACCCTGACGCCAGTTCACCGGCGTGGCAACCTTGTATTTGGCGGTCAATTGCATGGAATCCAGTACTCGCAGAACTTCATCGAAATTGCGCCCGGTGCTCATGGGATAGATCAGCATCAGCTTGATGGTCTTGTCCGGGGCGATCATAAATACGGTACGCACCGTGGCGTTATCCGCGGCGGTACGGCCCTGTGAGCTGTCCCCCTCTTCTGCGGGGAGCATGTTGTAGGCCTTGGCAATCGCCAGGTCCGGGTCGCCGATAATAGGGAACTTCACCCTGTGTCCCTGGGTCTCGGCAATATCATCCAGCCAGGCCTTGTGATCATCCACCGCATCAACGCTCAGGCCGATAATTTTACAGTTGCGCAGGGCAAATTCACCTTCCATACCGGCCAGGTAACCGAGCTCCGTCGTGCACACCGGGGTAAAGTCCTTGGGGTGGGAAAAAAGTACCGCCCAGCCATCACCCATCCACTCATAAAAATCGAGGGTACCCTGGGTGGTCTGTGCGGTGAAGTTGGGGGCGAGGTCATTGATACGTAAATTCATAGCAGGACTCCCACTGGCACGCATGAATCCGCGTTACCAATTGAGCAAAATCGAATTTTCAGGTGCACGAATTCAGGGGGTGTTTTGGATTGGCACGACCTGAAACCGGCATCACCCACTGCCGAGCGGGAGCTGTCAGCTACCCCAATGTAGCAGCATTATAAGCCTAGTACAGATTGCCGTTTAAGCAACACACCGCAGCGCTAGTTTGAGCCGGTAAGGCCCCGGCCCGCAGCTGTGGCCGCGCTTCAACTTGAGCCAGGTAAAGTTAGCGCGGTTCAGCTATAAACACCGGGATTTTACGCGTGGTTTTCGCCTGGTACTCGTCGTAGGGCGGGTAGGCAGCAGCTGCTGCAGCCCACAGTTTTGCCCGCTCCTGCTCGTCACTCACCTCCCGCACCCGCATATCGAATACATCCGTTTGGTCGCGAATCTGGATGTCCGGATTAGCCCTCAAATTGTAGACCCATACGGGGTTATTGGGCTGACCGCCCATGGAACCGATCAATACGTAGTTGCCGTCAACTTCAACTCGCATGAGAGGGATTTTGCGAATTCCACCGGTCCTGTTGCCGGTATGGGTCACGAGAATGCAGGGCATGCCGGTATCCAGGAGGGTGTAGCCCTCTGTGCCGCCACTGCTCTCGTACAATTCGACTTGCTTGCGCACCCAATCCAGTGCGGGGGGTATGTATTCAGACATGGGAATTCTCCTCGATACGAACACTGATGGAAGCGCCACCATAGCGCTAGAGAACGGATTGGTAAACGGGCACGTTGGTTCGTTCCGGCGAACTCGCGACTGAAGAGCCCTTTTTCTGCCCCAGGTGGAATTATCTACCCCGCTCCGCCAATAACCATTTGCCGTAAGCGCCTGCTTACGGGAAAATAGCGGCCTCATTTGGGCCCTGGCCCCGCACCCCACTTTGCTGGAGAAATTGATGTCATCCCGCACCGATCTTGCCAATGCAATCCGCGCGCTGAGCATGGATGCCGTTCAACGGGCCAATAGTGGCCACCCCGGCGCACCTATGGGCATGGCGGATATCGCCGAAGTATTGTGGAATGACTACATGCAGCATAACCCGGCTAACCCCGAGTGGCCGAATCGCGACCGCTTTGTGCTCTCTAACGGCCACGGGTCGATGCTTATTTACTCGTTGCTGCACCTCACTGGTTACGACCTGGCTATCGATGAACTGAAGAATTTTCGCCAATTGCACAGTAAGACCCCCGGCCATCCCGAGTATGGCTATGCTCCCGGTATAGAGGCTACTACCGGTCCATTGGGCCAGGGCATCAGTAATGCCATTGGTATGGCGCTGGCGGAAAAGGTACTGGCGGCACAGTATAATAAGCCTGATCACGAGGTCATCGATCATTACACCTACACGTTTCTGGGAGATGGCTGCTTAATGGAGGGTATTTCCCATGAAGTCTGTTCCCTGGCGGGCACCCTGGGGCTGGGAAAACTGATCGCCTTCTATGATGACAACGGCATCTCCATTGATGGCGAAGTGGAGGGCTGGTTCACCGACGACACTCCCGCTCGCTTTAGAGCCTACGGCTGGCAGGTGGTTGCCGATGTCGATGGGCACGACCCGGAAGCGGTGCGTGCCGCTATTGAGATGGCCCGCAGTGAATCGGCCAGGCCCACACTAATCTGTTGTAAGACGCTCATTGGCAAGGGCTCTCCTGGCAAACAAGGCACCGCGGCCTGCCACGGTTCGGCACTGGGTGCGGATGAAATCACGGCGACCCGCCAGGCGATTGGCTGGGATCACGAGCCTTTCGTCATCCCCGATGACATTTACGGCGGCTGGAGCGCGCTGGAGCGAGGTGCATCGGCTGAATCTGCCTGGAATGAGCAGATGCAGTCCTACGGCGCCGCTCATCCCGAATTGGCCGCAGAACTGCGGCGCCGCCTGGCCGGTGATGTGCCCGCTAATTTCGCTGAGCACGCTACTGACTACATTGCCCAGTGTCAGGCAGAGGGTGAATCGATCGCCTCGCGCAAGGCCTCCCAGAACACCCTCAATGCCTATGGCCCGATATTGCCTGAATTTCTGGGCGGTTCAGCCGACCTGGCGGGATCGAATCTGACCATCTGGAGTGGTTCGAAGACAGTCACCGCCGATGACGCCGCCGGTAACTATATCAACTACGGTGTGCGCGAATTCGGCATGTCGGCCATTATGAACGGCATCACCCTGCACGGCGGGTTTATTGCCTACGGCGCTACCTTCTTGATGTTTATGGAGTATGCCCGCAATGCGGTCCGCATGGCGGCGCTGATGAAACAACCGACCATTTTTGTCTACACCCACGATTCAATCGGTTTGGGGGAGGATGGCCCTACCCACCAGCCCGTTGAACAAATGACCGCGTTGCGATCTACGCCAAATATGCAGGCCTGGCGCCCCTGTGACAGCGTTGAGTCGGCAGTGTGCTGGAAAGCGGCCATTGAGCGTACCGACGGGCCCAGTGCGCTTGTTTTTTCCCGTCAGAGTCTGCCCCATCAACCGCGCAATGAGCAGCAGCTTGCCGATATTGCCCGGGGGGGCTACGTGCTGCGCGAAACCTCTGCAGCGCCCGACGCCATCTTGATTGCCACCGGCTCTGAAGTGCATTTGGCCATGACGGCGGCCGAGCAGCTGGCGGCCAAGGGCGTGCAGGTACGGGTTGTTTCCATGCCCTGTGCGGAATTGTTTTCAGCGCAGGACGCGGCATATCGCGAGGCGGTACTGCCCAGCGATGTATTGGCCAGAGTGGCGGTTGAAGCGTTGCACGCGGATTTCTGGTACAAATTTGTTGGCCTGGATGGCCGTGTGGTCGGTATGACGTCCTTTGGCGAATCGGCGCCAGGAGAGGATTTGATGCAGCACTTCGGCTTCACCGTCGACAATGTCGTGGCCACGGTAGAAGATGTACTGTTATAGGCCACGTTTCCCTTGTTAAGGCTCGCCATCAATGGCTACGGCAGAATTGGGCGCAGCGTTCTGCGCGCACTGCACGAAAGCTCACTGCGCTCGGCCCTGGAAATAGTGGCCATCAACGAACTGGCCGATGCCAGGACGGTTGAGCACCTGACCAAGTATGATTCTACCCACGGCCGTTTTCCCGGAACCATCGGTCGCGATGGGGAGACGCTTCGGGTCGATGCAGATGAGGTGAGCTTACTGCACCACGAGAACATCGAGGATTTGCCCTGGGCTGAGCTCGAGGTGGACATTGTTCTGGAGTGCACAGGGGCCTTTTCTGATCGTAGGACGGCGGAAAAGCATTTAACCAGCGGAGCCCAAAAGGTGCTTTTTTCTCAGCCCGCCCAGGCCGATGTCGATGCGACCGTGGTCTATGGGGTAAATCATCAGGTTTTACAGCGGCAACACCGTATTGCTTCCAGTGCCTCGTGCACCACCAATGGCATCGTGCCGGTGATCAAGGCATTGGATGCGGCTGTGGGTATTGTATGTGGCACCATTACCACCATCCACTCAGTGATGAACGATCAACCTGTGCTGGATGCCTATCACCACACAGACCTGCGCAAAACACGGGCGTCATCCCAGTCAATTATCCCGGTGGATACCGCTTTGGCCCTGGGTATTGAAAGAATACTGCCGGAACTCACCGGCCGTTTTACCGCCCAGGCCCTGCGCGTTCCAACGTTAAATGTATCGGCGATGGATCTCACCATTCTCGCCCGCACCGATACCGATGAGGCGGCGGTCAACGCGGCTTTAATCGAGGCGGCAGCCAGTTGTTTCTCGGGTGTTTTGGGCTATACCACGGAACATTTGGCTTCCTGCGACTTTAATCATGATCCGCGCTCCAGTATTGTCGATGCCAGCCAGACCCGGGTCAGCGGCAGGCGGCTGGTGAAAGTGTTGATCTGGTTTGATAACGAGTGGGCCTACGCCAACCGAATGCTGGATGTGGCGAATTATTGGGGAGCATTGTCGTGAGCCTGAACATGAATTTGATGAGAGATATGGACCTGCGCGGCGCGCGCCTGTTGATTCGAGAAGACCTCAATGTACCCCTCAAAGCCGGTCAGGTGAGCAGCGATGCGCGAATTCGGGCGGCCATTCCCAGCATTGAGGCCGCGCTGAGCGCTGGCGCCAGTATTGTCTTGATGTCTCATCTGGGGCGGCCGGTGGAGGGGCAATTCGATGAGCAGCTTTCGCTGCGGCCGGTGGCGAGCCACCTGGCAGGGCTGTTGGGCAAACCCGTTGAGTTGGTAGCGCAGTGGCAAGATGGCCTCGAACCAGCGGCCGGGGAAGTGGTCCTGCTGGAGAACGTGCGCTTTAATGTGGGCGAAAAGGCCGATGATGACACCCTGGGCCGGGCCTATGCCGCGCTGTGTGATATTTTTGTCATGGATGCTTTTGGCACGGCGCACCGGGCCCAGGCGTCCACCCATGCGGTTGCCAAATTCGCCCCACGGGCGTGTGCCGGGCCCCTGCTGGAACGCGAGCTCAATGCCTTGGAGCAGGCGCTTGCCAACCCGAAAAGGCCCATGGTGGCGATCGTCGGAGGCTCCAAGGTATCGACGAAGCTCACCGTGCTGGAGTCCCTGGTCGATAAGGTGGACCAGCTCATCGTCGGTGGGGGAATCGCCAATACCTTCCTCGCGGCGACCGGTCTGCCGGTGGGGAAATCACTGTGCGAGCAGGACTTGATCCCCGCGGCCAGGACCCTGATGGCCAGAACGACTATTCCCATTCCGCCGGATGTTGTCACAGCCCTGGAGTTCTCCGAGAACGCACCAGCCACGCTCAAGCAGGCCTGTGATGTCGCGGAAGACGAGATGATCCTGGATATAGGGCCGGTTGCGGCGGCGGAAATTGCGGAAATTCTGGCCGGGGCGGGTACCATTTTGTGGAATGGCCCCATGGGTGTCTTTGAGTTCGATCAGTTTGCCGGTGGCACCGAGGTGATAGCCCGGGCGATTGCCGATAGCGAAGCGTTCTCCCTGGCCGGCGGCGGCGACACCTTGGCGGCAATAGACAAGTTTGGCATTGCCGACCGGGTCTCCTATATTTCAACCGGGGGTGGCGCGTTTTTGGAATATGTGGAAGGGAAAACCCTGCCGGCAGTAGCGGTGCTGGAACACCGCGCCAACGCGGGCTAAATAATCTATCATAGTGGGCCCATGTCCTGCACGAGCATAAAGGAAGAGCATTATGGCACTAATCAGCTTGCGGCAACTGTTAGATCATGCCGCTGAAAACAGTTATGGCGTACCGGCATTTAACGTCAATAATCTGGAACAAACCCGGTCCATTATGGAGGCGGCGGACGAGACCAACTCGCCGGTTATCATGCAGGCCAGTGCCGGGGCTCGCAAATACGCGGGGGCCGCATTTTTGCGGCACCTGATGGCCGCCGCAATAGAGGAATTTCCCCATATCCCGGTGGTTATCCATCAGGATCACGGCATGTCAGCGGCGATATGTCAGCGCTCAATCCAACAGGGCTTCAGTTCGGTAATGATGGACGGCTCGCTGGGCGAAGATGGCAAGACCCCGATGGATTACGCCTATAACGCGGATATCACCCGCCGGGTTGTCGAGATGTCGCATGCCTGCGGGGTTTCCGTAGAGGGCGAATTGGGCTGTCTGGGCTCCTTGGAAACCGGCGAGGCCGGCGACGAAGATGGCAGCGGCGCAGAGGGTGTACTGACCCACGATCAATTGCTCACCGACCCGGAAGAGGCCGCACAATTTGTCGCGGACACCGGCGTGGACGCGCTGGCCATTGCCTGTGGTACCAGCCACGGCGCCTACAAATTCAGTCGCCCTCCCACCGGCGATATTCTCGCCATGGACCGGATAAGAGACATTCACGCACGCATTCCCAATACCCACCTGGTTATGCACGGCTCCTCCTCGGTGCCCCAGGAATGGCTGGCGATCATCAATGAGTTTGGCGGGGAAATTCCCGAGACTTACGGCGTCCCGGTGGAGCAGATACAGGAGGGTATTCGCCACGGCGTGCGAAAAATCAATGTCGACACCGATCTGCGCCTGGCGTCTACCGGCGCGGTGCGCCGATTCCTGGCGGGCAATCCCTCGGCATTTGACCCGCGCGCCTTCCTGAGTGAGACCATGGTAGCGATGAAGGCCATTTGCATCGATCGCTATACCGCCTTTGGCTGCGCGGGCCAAGCCGACAAGATCAAGGTGTTGGCCCTGGGGGCAATGCAGCTGGCCTACGACGCGGGAGAGTTGGCGCCCCAAGTCAAATAACAGCCGTGGTGCTGTTCACTCCAGATTCGCTGGCGGCCTTGCGCGCCGATCTGCCTTGGTTGTCGGAGGGTGAGCTACCCCCACCACCCATGCGTGAATTCTGCCATTTTTACGGCATCGATTTTGAACAGCGGTTGCCCCGGGTCGACCACCGGGTGGGTGCGGTAACATCCGGAGAATTCACCCTTGCAGTGCACACCTACCGGCAGCCCGGGGCGAGCAGCAACCTGTTATTGGTGCACGGCTACCTGGACCATAGCGGCCTGTTCGGCCACTTGATTGAGTACGGCCTGCAGCGCGGCAGCAATGTGGTAATTTTCGACTTGCCTGGACATGGTCTGTCCACGGGTGCGCCCGCAGTTATCGATGATTTCAAAGAGTACAGCAGGGCCATTACGGCGGTGCTGGAAGCCGTGTCGCTGCCTGCTCTTCCCTGGTGGGCGATGGCACAGAGCGCCGGTTGCTCCGTTTTGATGGAATTTTCACGCAGGAGTAATTGGCCGTTTACGGCCACGGTTTTTTTAGCCCCGCTGATTCGGCCAAAAGGCTGGAACCTCGTGCGCTTGGCACATGCTCTGCTGCACCGCTTCATAGACAGCTCCAAGCGTAACTTTGCTGAAAACTCCTCCGACAAAGCGTTCCTCGCTTTTCTGCGCGAGGACCCCCTGCAGAGTCACAGAATATCCATGCGTTGGGTTGGCGCTCTTCGGCGCTGGTTGGCCGGCCTGGAATTTGAGGACCTAGGGGTGGGGCCTCTGCTGGTGATCCAGGGGGAAGCCGACAGAACTGTTGCATGGCGCTACAATATGAAACACATCGTCGAACTGTTTCCCGGCTGTCAGATCGAGTACCTGACCGGCGCCGGTCACCATCTGGCCAACGAGACTGCCGATATTCGGCGGCGATATTTGAAGAAAGTGCACGCCTTCCTGGAGGGTGTGCCAAGCCTGCCTGATGCCAATTGATAGCAAACGGGCGCATCTTTTCCCACCCACTCTTCGCCCAAAACGAGTTGCCCTCAGTCAGTTGCTAGCACCCAAATGATGTTAAACTTACGGGGTCGTAGAATAGCGGGGTGTCTCAATGAACCAGCGTAGCTTTATCAGGCTGCTGAGCGCAGTGTGCCTGGCTGTAAGCGTGATGGCATGTGTTGCGCAGCCTCCGGTGCAGCGTAATGTCGCCGTTACACGGGCGGAGCTTCTCAATGGGGCTATTTTTGGCCTGGAGCCCGAGGCACAGCTACCACCGATTAACCTGACGGCGGTCAATGACGATATGCGTGTCTTTCTCAAAGACCACGTCCCGGAGCATTTGGGAGATCAGCGCAAAGTCAAGCTTATCCTCGGGGCAATTTTGCAAGACGGCTTGCTGCTGAACTACAACAATTTTAAAACCTACACTGCACGAGAGGCATTCTATACCCGGGAAGGGAATTGCCTGTCCTTCACCAACTTGTTCATCGCACTCGCCCGGGAAGCCGGTGTGAGAGTCTATTACCAGGAAGTTGATCTCCCGCCAAGCTGGTCGGCGCAGGGTGATACCTTTTTGTATAACCTGCATATCAACGCCATCGTTAAAGTGCAGGGCGGGCCAGCGGATCTGGTTGTCGATTTTGACATGGAGTCCTTTGAGACGAAGTATGATCGGCGGCGAATTCCCGACCGTGTAGCACTGTCGCACTACCACAACAATATGGGGGTGCATTTGATGAATGAAGGGGGGATGGTTGCCGCTTTCCAGCACTTTCGTGAGGCATTGAGGCTGCGGCCAAACACCGGTTATATTTGGTCAAACCTGGCTACCCTCTATCGACGGGCCGGTTATCTCGAGGAGGCTGAGGCGGCCTATTTGGCCGCCATCGATATTGATTCCGAAAAATCGGCCCTGAGTAACTTGTCCCGCTTGTATAGCAGCATTGGGGAGGACGAACTCGCGGCCTACTATGCCTCCAGAGTCCAGCTGTACCGGCGCAAGAATCCCTATTACCAGTTTTATCTGGCGCAGCAGGCCTATGCTGAGAATCACTACCCGGAGGCGGAAACCCTACTATTGGCTGCGATAAAGCGGCGCAAGGATGAGCATAAATTTTATCGGCTGTTGGGGCTGACTTATCTGCAAATGGGGGAGGTCGAGGAGGCGCAGAAACGTATCCGCCAGGCCTATGATCTTACTGACAGCCCGAAACAGCGCGAACTTTATAATCACAAGCTGCAATTACTGGCGGGTCACTAATCTTGTGGCAAGCCTCGACATGAGAGGACTTTGTCACACTCAACCGAAGTCTGCCCTGCTGTATGGCCAGATTGCCGTGGTCGCGTTGGTGGCACTGCTTGGCTGCGCTGTGGCCCACGGCGCTGGGAGTGTGCAATGCTGTAGTTCAGTTGCCCCGGTGTTTCCGCCAGCGACCCCCTATGGCACGACAATGTATCGCGAGGATGACCCGCGCAATAGTTATAAACCGTACCAGCCGGTACCTATCGACGCCTCGGCTCCGGCAAAAGATATGCTAGAGCGGCTCGAGAACCGGGAATTGCAGCTGGGACCGTATTCCGCGGAGTTGGTGCCAGCGCTGCGAGGGCTTGGAGCGGCGCTATTCCAGGAACAGAAATTTAATGATGCCATTACCGCTTACGGCCGGGCGATCTATCTGCTGCGCGTAAACGAGGGGCTGGACACCTTCTTGCAGACCGGGTTGATCGAGCAAGTGATCGAGGCCCAGATCAAAGTCGGGAATTACATCGCCGCCGACAGTCAGCAGGAATATCTGTTCAGAATCCGCCAAGCCACCCTGGCCGCCAACGATCCTGAGATGCTGGTATCGGTGGAGCAATATGCCGATTGGCACCGCGCTGCCTACCTGGGAGAACTCGACAGATACCGGTATCCCCGCATTGTGCAGCTCGTCGATTTGTACACCGGCATGATCGAAGCCGTTGCCAAGGAGAAAGGCGAGTTCAACCGCGATATCCTTCCCTATCTCCAAGGCAAGCTGAAAACCGAGTACCTGCTGTCCATCTACCCCGGTGAACGCGAGGTAGGCCTGCAGGCGCAGGCCAGGCAAAAGGATGAGATTGATTTGCCTGATCTTACCAAGATGCGCTTCGCCAAGTTCCGGGACGGAAATTACCGTTACGGCCTTCAGACAATTCAACAGATGCGTGCTATTATCGAAAACGATCCTGAGTCTAAACTCCGGGAGCTCGCCGATGTGCAGGTTGCATTGGGGGACTGGTATCAGTGGCATCGCCGTTATGCGCAGGCTGTTAACACATACGGTGGGGCCTGGGAGATGATGGCAGGGCAAGCCGACGGCGCCGACTGGCTGCAGGTCACCTTTGGCGATCCTCTCGAACTGCCCTCGCAAATTGTATTTCAACCCGGCCGGATGCCGCTGCGAATGACCTATGCCGTCCAGGTGACCGCGCTGTTCACAGTGTCACGCCACGGCGAGGCAAAAGGCATAAAGATCCTATCGCCACAACGAGAAGAGAATCAGCCCGCGGTTACCCGGGGCTACAAGTACTTACGCGACATGCGTTTCAGACCTCGGCTGTTGGATGGCGAAATTGTCGCCGCCAAAGACCTGGAACGTATCTACAATATCCGCTATTGAATACCATATGACAGCTGATCACGAAAAAGCGGCCCAGCCGCTCATCCAGGCGGCGCTGGCGACTTTGCAACGTGGTGACGCCAAGGGCGCACTGGCGATGCTGGTCGAGGCCGAAAAACATCACTCCGCGAGCGTCGGCGTCAAGTTGAACCTCGCGCTGGCGCGTAGAACGCTGGCAGACTACCCAGGTGCACTGCGCGCGCTCGACGCCGCGCTTGCAATCGACCCCTATTTATTCCTGGCGCTGCTGTCAAAAGGTGCGGTACTGGAGCAGATGAACCAGCCGCGCCGTGCCGCCGAGATCTATCGCAATGCACTCAGGATAGCGCCGCCGGTGGACAAAACGCCCCCCTCGCTGGTGGCACCGATCCGACGCGCCAGGGAGCTCGTTAACGAGCAGGCGGAGGCACTCCAGGCACACCTGCACAAGCAACTGGGTGGGTTGCTGGCGGAGCATGCCGATGAGCCCCTGACTAGATTCAAGGAGTGTTTAGAGGTGCTAGCGGGAACAAAGCGGATATATTCCGCCCAACCCATCCAGTTGCAAATGCCCCAGCTGCCGGCGATCCCATTTTTCGATCGCGAGTACTTCCCATGGCTACCCCGGCTCGAAGCCGCGACCGACACTATCCGCGGCGAACTGCAAGCGCTAATCGATGCGGGGATGCAGGGGTTCGAACCCTATATCCGGTATGCTCCGGGTACACCGGTTAACCAGTTTGGACCGCTTAACCACTCGCGCCTGTGGAGCTCGCTGTGGCTGTGGAAAGATGGTGAGGCGCAATCAGAGCCGATCGCGCGCTGTCCGGAGACGGCGGCGGTGCTTGCGGAGCTGCCGATGGCAGACCAGCCAGAATTTGCACCGACAGCCCTGTTCTCGGCCCTGGCGCCGCACACGCGTATCCCACCCCACACGGGGTCAACCAACACGCGATTGCTGGTGCATTTGCCGCTGGTGCTACCGGGCCCGGCCGGTTTCCGGGTTGGTAACGAGGTCCGGGAGTGGCGCATCGGCGAGGCATGGGTGTTCGACGACACGATTGAGCACGAAGCCTGGAACGATTCCGACGAGACCCGGGTAATTTTGATCTTCGATATATGGAACCCCCTGCTCTCACCGGCCGAGCGCGAACTGGTCTCGGCGCTTTTACTGGAGCACCGGCAGTGGCTGGGCCAGGCTAGATCCCCCTAGATCAGGCCCTCGCGTAACAGTCGTTCGCGCACCGGATCAAAGCCGCTTCCCGCACGCTGCCAGGCGCCGATCGAATCGGTAGACATCGGTTTCCTGACCTGCATTGCGCTCGCGGTCATCGAGGGGCTGTCCTGGTTGTGAAAGTCCAGTACAGCCTCTTCCCAGGGCAAGCCACACCACTCGACAATGCGCCTAGCCTGCGATTCCGGGCCTTGTACCAATTGCTCATAGCTGACATCGAGGATCTGGCCCTGCAGCACTTCGTGCCAATGACGCATCTGCCGGTGGTAGCTAATAAAGTAATCGGCGAGCTCGACCAGATCGTAGGAATAGGAATAAGCGCCAAAGAACAGCGTCTTGTACATGGCGTAGCAGGTGTCTAGCGGGTCGCGCGTCAGATGGATCAGCTTGGCATTGGGCAGGGCTGCAAAAATGTACCCGCAGTAGAGAAAGTTGTAGGGAAGTTTGTCGACAAAGTACGGGCTGTCCCCGGCCAGCTGGCGTGCGGCCGCCGTATAGCGCTCGCCCAACTCGCAGAAGTCGACCGCCAGAGATGCATCGACATCTGACACATCGGCCGAGACGTCGGGCTGCCCGCGTCCGGCAAGGTCACTGAGCATCAACGGAAAATCCCTGAACTCGCCAATGGACGAGACCTGGCTGTGACTGCTGAGCAGGCGCTCGACCAGGGTGGTGCCGCTTCTCGGCATTCCGATAATGAAGATGGGGCCCTCGGTCTCGCATCCCGGGGCGAGGGAGGAAAGCGCCTCCCGGGTGAACCCGGCTCGAATCTGCTCATGGGCCGCCAACTCTACTCCGGAGTCGTAGTTCAAGGTGCCGCGGTAGGCCGCTGCGCCCCGGTTCAGCGCGGTGAACGAGGCATCGTACTGCTCCAGATCCTCGTATTCCTTGGCCAGGGCAAAGCCGGTGGCGCTAACAAGGTTTGTGTTCTGCGGTTCGCGCGCGAGTCGGTCCTGCAAATCCTCGACGTGGTTGCACTCGGAAGTCTGTGTGCGCAGGGCCGAGCGCAGATGCAGCGCACCGGGGTGCAGGGGCCTCAATTGCAGCAGCGTGTCAATGTGCTGCTCGGCGTCTTCGGGCAGGTTGAGGTGAAACTCCGTCACCGCCAGGTCGAACAGAATCTGTGTGCTTTGCGGCAGGATCCGGTGGGCGTCTTGCAGCCACTGCCGCGCTCCCTCGACGTCCTGACAATCGCTCAATATCCGCGCCACCCCTCGCAGCTGCCGTTCGTCAGACTCCACGAACTTCGCGGCAGCGCGCGCGGTCTCGAGTGCGTCCCCACGCTGGCGGTCACTGAATAGCAATTGTGCCTTGCGCAGCAGCACGCGGGCGCTGCCCGGGCCCGTTTGGGGCAGGGATTGCAGACAGGCGATGGCGGCTTTGTGGTCACCGCCCATACTGGCCGCATCGGCGGCATAGAAATGTACTTCCGGGTTATCCGCGTACTGCTCTAGCAGCGACTCGGCAAGCTTCCCTGCCTCGTCCATGTGGCCAGCCCGAAGCAGCGCTATACCGGTGTCGAGTTGGCTCTGCAATGATTCCGTCACGTTGATTGTCTCTCCTGCGGGCCTGTTGCCCGTTTTGCTTATCAGTTTTACGGCAGCAGGTCGAAAGCCACGGTCAGGCGTGGCTGCTGCGATGTGAAAGGCACGGTACCATGCCACATATAAGACGGGAACAGAACGACAGTCCCGACTTCGGGTCGAACCATGCGCCGGGGTGGCAGCGCCAGGCCCAACTCCTCCATCGGTGCGCCAAATTGGATATGCCCCGAGCATCCCGGGTCCTCGCGCACCTCGTCGGGTAGGGCAATATACAGGGCCGAGCTGATCCAGCCTTCCGTATGTATGTGGTTGGTGTGGTAACCCTGGTTACCTAACCGCACCGACCAGGCTCCGGTAAAGCGGAAGCCGTCGGCCCGGGGTTTGAGGCTGCGGCGCCCCCAGAATGGGTGTCCTGGATCCTGCGGGAATTCCGCCAGCGCCGAGCGTACGGCTTGACTGATCTGCGTTTCCAGCACTCTCAGCAGTGGATGCTTCAGTCGAAACAGAAACCCATTGGTCTGGGTGCCTCCCCGTAGGCTCTGCTCGATTGGATGCGCCTCGGTGCGGTGCAGGGATTCAAGCACCTCCTGGACCTCACGGAAGAAGGCCCCGGTGCTGGCGTAGCCCTCGGGTGTCGGCACCGGCACCGGCATGACCATGCGCTGGTAATCCAACAGCCATGCCTCCCGAGGATCACCTAGCAACTGCCACGCCGTGCCGCGATAGGTCCAGGCGAGCTGGTCGTGGGGGTTGTCCTGGAGAACTTCAGCGCAGAGCGCCTCGGCGCGCGCCGGCTCCCCATGGGTTAACAGGTGCTGGGCAAAAGTGAGCTTGATGTGGGCATGATCCGGCTGGGCGTTGACGAGTTTGCTGAATTTCGCCGTGGCTTCACTGGGGTTGCCGGCATTGGCACAGCGCATCGCTTCGAGCATCAGAATTTCCGGTGTCCCCGGGCAACCGCGCTCACGTGCTTCCACCAGTGCTGCACCGCCCTCTTCCTCGCGTTGCAGCCGGCCCAGCAGTTGTACCAGGGTATACCACAGTGTGGCATTCGCCGGATTATTGCGGGCGGCCTGCCACAGGATGGCCGCCGGATCGCCAGACACTCCGGATTCCCAATGCAGGCGCGCCCGTGTCCGGTGCAACAGGGCGTGGTTCGGGAATTGTTCAACCCCGGCAGTGGCGCAGGCCATGGCCTGTTCTATGTCGCCAGCCTCCAGCAGGGCTTCCGCCCAATTGAGGTGGAGCTCGGGTGTGTTGTAACCCAGCGCGCTAGCGGCATCGTAGGCAACGGCCGCTGCGGCAAAATCGCATTCCTGGCGCAGCAGTTGGGCGAGGGAATACTGTAGCCTGGGCGCCTGCGGTTCCTGCGCAAGCCCCGTGCGACAGGCCGCTATGGCCGCCGAGGGATTGCCACCTTTCTGCTCGATTGCCGCCAGTAGTTCCCATCCTGCCGGGTAGCGAGGTGCCAGGTCGGTGACCCGGCGGGCACAGCGGGCCGCCTCTTTCAGCTCTCCTGTCCCATGCAGCAGTATTCCCAGCTTATACCAGCCAGGGACGTATTCCGGCCCCAGCTTGACCGCTTTGCGCAGCCGCTTCCGGCCTTCTGCCATCCGGCCCTGGAGCCGAAGAAAATCACCGAAATTGACCAGGATATCGGCTCGTCGCGGTGCCCGCGCCAGACTCTGCAGAAAAAGCGTCTCCGCTGCGGCCGGTTCGCCGCTGGCGACGGCCGCCATCGCCAGGAGGTGCAGCGCATCGGGCTGTCCCGGTGTTTGTTTGAGAACCTGTTGGCACAGGGTCGCTCCCTCGGCGGCCTGCCCGGCCTGCATCATGGCTGCTGCCTGTTGCAGCATCGCGCCGGTTTTCATTGCTGTACGGTTTTCTTTCACTCTATCTGCCAGGAGGAGTAGTTTGACTCGTTGTCGGGACCGGGATTATCGCACAAGACCGGGCTAGCAGTGGGCTGCGGGCATTGACGCAGGCAAAAAAAAGGCGGGCATAAAGCCCGCCTTGGTAAGGGGAATACGGGTGGAGCAAACTCCACCCGGGTTGACTTAGAATTGCACGGTTACCCCCGCGAACCAGTATTGACCCAGTGGGTCGTAAACGCCCGGATAGGTGTTACCGTTCTCCCTGGCGGTTACCCCCTGGGGCACAAACGGTGGCTCTTCGTCGAAGATGTTGTTCATGCCCAGCCGCAGCGTGGCGTAGTCCGTCACGTTCCAGATCGCGGCGAGATCGATGTAGTTCATGGAATCGAGATCGACTTCAGCGCCAGGGGTACCTGCGAACTGCTTAATCTCATCAATGTAGCGCCAGGTGAAGTTCGCGGACACGTCCCAAGGCGTCGCCCAGGTCGCGGTGAAGCGATTCTTGTTCTCCGGCAGTGGCAGTTCACAAGATCCCCCGTAGACGCCCTCACAGTTCAGCACGCCGGCTCCGGGATACTCCTCCTGCTTCCACTCGTCGATATAGCCGTAGACATTGTTAATCATCAGGCTACCCCAGGACTCCATGTCCAGGTGATAGTTGATCTCGACGTCTATCCCGGTGACTTCGAAGAAGCCGATGTTCTGCGTCTTGGCGTCGATTCCATTACCTGGCCCAGCCTGGCCCAGCCACAGCGTATCGTTCGTCCCGCGACCAACTTTCTCGCAGAACAGGCCGTTCTCGATGCACTGTATCAACGTGGTTTCCGACTCGATTTCAGTGATGGCGTCCTGGACATCGATGTTGTACCAGTCCACGCTCACCGTCAGCCCATCGATGAAATGGGGCGACACGATAATGCCGAAGGAGTTGGTATCAGACTCTTCCGGGCTCAGCTCGGTGCTGCCACCGATGACAGTGTTGTACTGGGCAGCCGGGGAATCGGAGGGTCCACCATTGTTCCACACAGCCTGTGATACGCCGCTGCGGGCACACTGTTCGAAGCTGTAGCCGCGTTGGCTTCTATTGTTGACCACGCCACCGCAGGGATCATTGTCCATCGCGAACAAGCTGCCCTGCTGCGGCTGGAACTGGTCGACGATGTTCGGTGCGCGCACCGCGCGCTGGTAACTGCCGCGCAGCTTGACCTGGTCATTGATCTCCCAGGAGAGCGCGAACTTGTAGGTATTGGTGGTCTCGCCGCTGGGATCGTAGTCGGAGTAGCGGTAGCCGACATCCGCAGTTAAATCCTGCACCCAGTCCTTGCCCTCTACCAGCGGAATGCTCGCCTCGAAGAAGAACTCGTTAACGCTGTATTTGCCGTCAACCGCCGTCAGGGCCGCGCCCAGGCCGCCGACCTGGCCCGCTAATGCACTGTCGTCCGGCAGATAGGTGAGAGACTCTTTGCGGTACTCTGCGCCCAGCACAACGATAATACCTTCCTCAGCCCAGGGTAATTTGATGTCATAGTCACCCAGGTCACCCTGTACATAGCCGGTGGCAACCGTCTGGTCGGTGGTGCCGCGCTCGAAATACTGCTGGCTGTAGTAGGTGACCTGGTCGTCGGTCACGCCACCGGTCGAGAAAATATCCCAGGGCACACAGAAGCCACCGTCAGTATTCACACAGACAAAGTTGCCGTCGTCATCCGTTTCCGCGACAAGCGCATTGTCAGCCTTGGCGACGTTGAGGTAGTTGCCGTTGCGGTTGCGCATGTCTACTTCCGCGTACTGGTAAGACACGTCGTAGTTCCAGGTATCGTTGATATCACCACGCAGGCCGAACAGGCCGCGGTAGGTGGTATGGCGCAGATCACCGAAGCGCGGACCGCCTTCGACGTTACGGCGGCCGAAGATGGACGTGATGATCTCGAAAGGGGGGGCATCGGCACAGCCAATAATGTCCAACTGCTGCGCCGACAGGTTGGGGTTGCCGCAGTTGATGCTCAATTCGTTGAAGAAGTTGCCCGCGGGGCCGAACTGGGTGATCGAACGGGTGTCCATGAACATCAGTTCGGTATAGACCTCGACTTGCTCATTGAGCTCGTAGTGCGCCATCGCGCCCAGGGTGTAGCGTTCATCCGGGCGCTGTGAGTAACTCGGTGGCGCGAAGTTGTAACCGGGGCCATTGCCAGCGACGAACTCAGTGCCGTCCACGTAATAAGGCTGATTGAATTCGTCGTTACTGAAGTAGAAGGTGCCGGTTTCATTGGTTGCTGAACCCAGGCAGTCCCCGCCGACGGAGCGCACCGCACAGGCGCTGGTGTCGCGCTCGCTCTGTGTGACGCCGTCGATTTCGCGGTAAGTCGCATAGGCGGTGATGTTGCCGCGGCCTTCGTTCAGGTTGCCGCCAATGATGAAGGCCCAGTTGTCGGTATCGCCGTCTGAAACGCTACCGCGGGCAAAAGGAAAGCCGGCGCGTTGTGCCGCGTCCCCTACTTTGCTGCCGTCGTTGTCGTGGCGGTACTGGGAAAACTGGTAGTCGAACCGCACGCCCTCGAAGTC